>ULSV01015130.1_pt1 | contig 82215 bp, 61 predicted proteins | sample 1956991 | NCBI WGS metagenome assembly ULSV01 (sample SAMEA4835717, study PRJEB28245) | human gut metagenome | biome: gut microbiome; material: fecal sample | place: Denmark | collected 2008 | reverse complement strand
CCTTGACCTTTTGGTTACTTTTGGGTCAAGCCAAAAGTGACACATCAGATCTCATCAGGCGACTCAGAATCGGAACCGCCCCCTTCCTCTACCGGCGTCCCGAGTATCGTCACCTTGAGCAACGAAGTCTTCTCGCCCAGCAGCGAGTAGCGTCGTGCCCCGTTCAGTATGGTATAGGAAGGCGAGAATCCCGGCACGATAGTCCGTATATGCGTAGCCTTGACCTCGGGGGCGGTCGCTACCCCCTTCTCCGTGACGAAGCGGTTATAGACGGTTCCGAACCCTAGCAGCTCCACCTTGTAACCTTTCTGTAGGTTCTTGATGACATACCGCTGATAACGATCCAATACGTTCAATACGTCACCCTTCGTGAGCGAAGACTCCTCGGCGATCTGGTCGGCCGCATCTTGTGTGGACAGGGTACCGAAATAATAGGGAACCGGCTTGTACACCTCCTGCTTAGGATCCGTCTTGGGGATAAAAAACTTTCGTGCTTGAAATGCTTGTGGCATAGTTTGATAATTAAAGATTAATAATAGAAAATTAATTGCTTGCTGATCAATGTTACAAAGATAGGTTCCGCCGTAAGGGGCGGTGATGCCGATTGATGCCCGGGGTAGGGAATAACGATTAATTAACATGGGACGCAGTGATAACCGCCGGTTTCTTACGCTGCCTATCGTAAGCCCCTTTGAATAGGCATTATAAGAAGCCTTGGATGGGCATTGTAAAGATCTTAGAATACCCATCCAAGTTGACAGTTGACTAGTGACAGTAGGCTGTTTTTATTTACCTCTGTGCGCAACTGTCAACTAATTTACGGTTCTCCTAGGTAGTGGATGATTAATCTGATCTGTCGGGGCGTGAATATACGTTGCTCGGGGCGGTAGCCCGTCTCCAGCAGCTTGTCGTGCAATTCCGTGCATCGAATGATCCAACGACGTAAGCGGTTGCAAGCTTGATGGGAGGCCAGCTCCGGGAAATAGGATGCCGCTAGTGCGGACTTTCTTAATGGCAAGAACATTTGATTTATGATTTATAGATTTGGGAGAATGAAACTTTCAAACTTTCAAACATTCGTCCCCCCCTCACACACACACGCCCGTGGGGTACGTTATATAGGGGTGTGAGGGAGGCCGGGATTACTTATGGGTGACACGGCCGCCGAAGCTGTACTCGCCCCGGCCGTTCTTCTCCAGCGTGCCTCGTTCCTGCATTCGCTTGAGACAGGTATCTAGGGTGGCGGTGGGGATGTTGTTCCTCTCTGCTTCCTCCAAGGCCTGTTGTCGGTTGAAAGAGAGTGGAAGGGCCGCGAAGAGAGCCTCTTGGGGCGTGGGCGTGCGAGAGCGTGGCACCTCGTCAGACGGAAGCAGGGTGAGTATGCCCGCCGAATGACGGTAGAGCGGCTCCACGAGCGAGAGGACAGCCTTAAAATCGTCATCATCGATACGTAACTCTAGGGAAGGAACGATACCGTCCCGTACGTTCTCCTCCGGGATCTCGGGGGCAGGCGAGAGACCGGGACAATTGAGAATTGAAAATTGAGAATCGAGAATGGCTTGTGGGATGAAGAGACTCTCCACCGATCGCAGGAAGGCCACCACGGAAGCGATCCGGCAGATATTGATGGCGATACGGGCCACGGAGCTTCGCATCGGATAACCGTAGGAAAGACCGGCGTGCCCGAATATGCGTGCGAAGCAGCTGTTGAATCGCTCCTTTTGCGTGTCGGAGAGATGGAATTGTATGACATTGACCCTCTCATGTAGGTAGTCCACGAGTTTCTTCCACTGTCTCCCCCAATCGGAGAAGAGGCTATCCATGTCCTCGTCGCCCTGCTCGAACTGATCCGCCCACTCGTCGATGGGTGGCATCCGGTAGAACAATTGGCGTGAGAACAGCCCGTTCTCGGCCGAGGGAATAAGTGGCCGTACCTGCGCTGGAGTGCCGCTTAACAAGACACTGAGGTAAGAGGCCGGGCACTCCCGGTATTCCCGGTTCGTGCGTCGGTTGAAGGCCAGTCGCTCGTGGTCGTGGCATTTACGCAAGGTATCGCTCCAGTGCCCGTGCTCGGTGCCGATGGCCGTGCTCACGGTATCGGCCTCGGTCTCGCAGATCAGCCCTATGCCGTCGGCCTCGATGAGGTTCTCCAGCACGCCGGTGCCGGAATTGTTACCGGCGATAAGGAACATCTTGAGGGGAGGCATCTCGGGCTCCGGCGTATCGGATTTTTTCTTGCCCAGCGAGTCCCAACGGCTCTTCTCCTCCCGGTAAGCTTTATGCCTCTGCCGGTAGTTCGCCATCATCGCCTCATGTATCGGCTCGGCAAGCCGGCGTGTCCAAGCGAGGGCTCCCTTTCCCGAGGCGGGAGGGGCGACGATGAACGTTTGCAGGCAAGGGTAGTAGAATTTTCGCCCGTACGATATCCGGATCGATTTGTTGAGTGTCGCTCCCAACACGGTGATACCTCCCAGCAGGAGGATATCCTTTTGGGCGGGGGTATCGCCCCGGTCGATCATCCGCTTGAGGAAAGCGGGCCAAGGATACTCCGGAAAGGCGGGCGGGACATTTTTCACGGACTGTTCCTCGTGCGTACACGTGTGCGTGTGTGAAGGAGGCGTGAATGTTTGAAAGTTTGAAAGTTTCCCGGCCTCGGCCAAGGATTTGTCCAGCCTCACGCCGGCTAGGTCCGCCAAGTGGAATACGGATCCCAAGCCATTCCGTCCATTGCCTCCTTTGAGGGCATGGTCGTATAGCTTATCCGCCTCGGTAGAGACATATTTCTCCGACATCCGGCAGATACGATGAAAGAATGTCCGGCCGGCCTCTCCGCAATCGTTGGCGATGGCGAAGGCGATCGGCATATACTCTTGATAGGTGGGAGCGATGTTCGCCCCCTGTTTCTCGATGGCGGCAACGAGCCGCTCCAGATCAGATAATGGGTTCATGATGAATGAATAATGAATGGTGAATAATGAATGAATAACGATTTATAACTACCAACTGTCACTTGTCCTCTGTCAACAATTCCGGTCTCCTAGCCTCGCTGAGGGATCGTGGCAAAGGAAGCAAGCCCGTGAGAGGTCTGCGTTCGTGGCATCAGCTTTCAGCCCGTATTTCCACTCAAGATATTCCCAAGCGAATCGTACCGCCTCGTCGAAAGACTCCTCTACGGTTTTCTTGATCGACAGGCGATAGGGTACGAGGAGCTTGATTCCCGTGGTACTGGGACTCACGAAGGAGAGATCGGGGCGTAGCCGCTCATCGGCGAACAGCGTGTCCCTCCAACAGATCGCCTCTTCGGGTGAGGAAAGGTGATCGATGTCGATGACGAACTCGCCCGAGGGCACGAGCAAGTGATCTTCCTTGCGGTAGGAGAAGATACCGGCGGGCGTGACATAGGGTAGCAAACTCTGTTTCAGCCGCCTGAACCGTTTCTCGTCGCCCGATGCGGCACGTACCTGATCGGTACGCTCACGCAGCCACTCGCTGGTGGTGATATAGGCGTACAATTGACTGACACAGACGACCCCGTTCGGTACTTGATTGGTGATGGGGGCGTTGAAAAAGGAAAAGATAGACTCTTTCATGATCGGATAAAATAAATTGATTATTCGGTTACTGCCGGTAAAGGAATGCGTTCCTGCCCGTTCCCGGAATAGCGATGGACGAGACGGGTACGGAAACGGACGTATGGTGGATGAAATGAGGATAGAAATAAATATCCCCCGTGAAAAGGGTGATTATTGTTAACACTTAAATTAAAAACGGATATGACAGAAAATCAAGAGCGGGCGGAACAGGCACGTTCTGCCTTTACGGTCAATGGAGGTAACGTGCAGATCCTGCCCAATGCCACCATCGCTATCCAGAACATCCATTGGGGTGACGGGACGGTGACACGGACGGAACGTTGGATTACGCCCGCAGAATCGGGACTTCATGAGTCTCCGTCTCCTCCGATAAACTCTCCTGCCCCTCCAGTGACGGCTGAACCCTCCTCGTTGGCCTTGTTCATCCCGGACGAGGCGACCCGTCTTGTCTACGAGGCCCGCCTATGCGCCTGCCCGGACACGGTCACCCTTTGCCAGACGGTATTGACGGACCTTTACAACGAGATCCTAGCCGACTACTCGTCTCCCCTCAAGCTGGTCAAGAGCCGTGCCTTCATCAGCGCCCTCTTGCCTCACCTCACGTTCGTGAACGGGGCGAATGTACCGAGCATTCGGTATGGGATCAGGAAGTATGTGCTGGGGGAAGGGTGAGATAAAAAAGTGTGTGAATGATATAGAGAATATTCGTATGAAAGGAATCGTTTTAGCTGGTGGCTCGGGTACCCGATTATACCCGATCACTAAGGGAGTGAGCAAGCAGTTGCTTCCTATTTTTGATAAGCCGATGGTGTATTATCCTATCAGTGTGTTAATGCTGGCGGGTATCCGGGAAATCTTGATCATATCAACGCCATACGATTTGCCCGGATTCAAGCGTCTGCTTGGGGATGGCTCTGATTATGGTGTGTGTTTCGAGTATGCGGAGCAGCCATCGCCGAATGGATTGGCGCAGGCATTTACTATTGGTGCTGAGTTCATCGGTGATGACAGCGTTTGCTTGGTGCTAGGTGATAATATCTTCCATGGTAATGGATTTACATCGATGCTAAAGGAGGCGGTTCGTACTGCTGAGAAGGAGAATAGGGCTACTGTTTTTGGCTATTGGGTGAGTGATCCGGAGCGTTATGGCGTAGCCGAGTTCGATCAGACCGGCAATTGCTTGAGTATTGAGGAGAAGCCGGAATGCCCTAAGAGCAACTATGCCGTGGTCGGATTGTATTTCTACCCGAACAAGGTTGTTGATGTAGCTAGCAGCATTCAACCGTCCGCTCGCGGTGAGTATGAGATTACTACGGTCAACCAACGATTCTTGGAGGATGGAGAGCTGAGAGTCCAAACTTTAGGCCGGGGTTTCGCTTGGCTGGATACCGGTACGCACGACTCTCTGAGCGAGGCTTCTACTTATATCGAGGTGTTGGAGAAGCGTCAGGGATTGAAAGTGGCCTGCTTGGAGGGCATCGCTTATCGTCAAGGATGGATCACGGAGGAGCGTATGCGAGAATTGGCGCAGCCGATGTTAAAGAATCAGTATGGTCAATACTTACTGAAAGTAATTGAGGAATTAAAGGAGACAGGAGATCCGAATTTAGGTTAAGATGGAGGTAATAAAGACAGATATAGAGGGTGTAGTGATCATTGAGCCGAAGGTGTTCGATGACGCTCGGGGATACTTTTTCGAGAGTTTCTCGCAACGTGAGTTTGAGGAGAAGGTTCGTAAGATAAATTTTGTACAAGATAATGAGAGTATGTCCTCATACGGAGTGATGCGTGGCTTGCATTTCCAGAGACCCCCCTTTACTCAAAGCAAGTTAGTGCGTTGCGTGAAAGGATGCGTCCTTGATGTAGCCGTGGATATTCGCAAAGGAAGCCCAACGTATGGTAAGCATGTGGCTGTTGAGTTGAGCGAAGAGAATCATCGCCAGTTTTTCGTGCCTAGAGGGTTCGCTCATGGATTTGCGGTATTGAGTGAGATAGCTGTTTTCCAATACAAATGCGATAATTTCTATGCTCCGCAAGCGGATGGGGGCATCCGTATAAAGGATGAGAGCCTAGGCATAGATTGGCGGATACCGATGGACAAGGCCCTTCTTTCGGAGAAGGACATAAAACATCCTTGTTTGGAGGATTTTGATTCACCGTTTGATTATCATGTAAATCTATACCCTGAATTTGAATAAGATGAATATATTGGTGACTGGTGCCAACGGGCAGTTGGGAAACGAGATGCGTATCATCGCTCGGGAAAGTGACGACCACTATGTATTCACGGATGTGAATCAAGTGGAAGGCGTAGAGACCGGCTTTTTGGATATTACGGATTTGGAGGCGGTGAGGAAGATGGTCGCGGCGCAGCGTGTAGATGTTATCGTGAATTGCGCCGCCTATACCAATGTGGATATGGCTGAAAGTAATGAGGAATTGGTGGAGAAGTTGAACGCTGAGGCTCCGGAAAACTTAGCCAAGGTAATGAAAGAGACCAATGGTTTTTTAGTGCAAATCTCGACAGACTATGTGTTTGGTAAAGAACCGTACAATGTGCCTTGTCAAGAGGATCAACAAGGAACCCCCACCGGAGTTTATGGTATGAGCAAATTGCATGGTGAGCAGAAGATTCAAGCTATCGGTTGCAAGCATGTGATTATCCGTACGGCTTGGTTGTACAGTGAGTTTGGCAAGAACTTCTGTAAGACGATGATGAACCTTACGGCTACCAAACCACATCTTAAGGTCGTGTTCGACCAGGTGGGAACACCCACATACGCCTTGGATTTGGCGAAAGCCATTGAGACGGTGTTGAAAGATTATGCGGATAAAAAAAACGAACATGATTATGACAAGACCGGTATCTATCATTACTCCAACGAGGGGGTATGCTCATGGTTTGACTTCACGAAATCGATCGCTGAATACAATGGCACGACCGCTTGCGATGTGCAGCCCTGTCATAGCGACGAGTTTCCCAGCCCTGTAAAACGTCCATTTTATTCGGTATTGGATAAATCTAAAATCAAGGAGACATTCGGTATTCGGATCCCTTATTGGACAGAATCGCTGAGACAATGTATTGCTAACATAAAAAACAAATAAACAGAATCATGTCAAAACGAAATATAGTAATCACTGGTGGAGCAGGCTTCATTGGCAGTCATGTTGTACGCTTGCTCGTGAATAAATATCCGGAGTATAACATCTTCAATTTGGATAAGTTGACCTATGCTGGCAACTTGGCTAACTTGAAGGATGTCGAGGATAAGCCTAACTATAGGTTCATAAGGATGGACATCTGCGACTTCAAGGCATTCTATCAATTGATGCAGGATAAGCAGATCGATGGCATCATTCATTTGGCGGCCGAGAGCCATGTTGATCGTTCCATTAAAGATCCGTTCACCTTCGCCCAAACTAATGTGATGGGTACGCTGGCGCTATTGCAGGCAGCTAAGCTGTATTGGGAGAGTCTACCGGAGAGGTACGAGGGCAAACGCTTTTATCATATCTCTACGGATGAGGTGTATGGAGCGTTGACCATGAATTATCCGGAGGGCATTGAGCCACCGTTCACGACAACAGCGTCGTCCAGTGAACATCATTTGGCATACGGGGATGATTTCTTCTATGAGACGACAAAGTATAATCCACATTCGCCCTATTCAGCGAGTAAGGCAAGTTCAGACCATTTTGTACGTGCCTATCACGATACTTATGGTATGCCGACCATCGTGACAAACTGCTCAAATAACTATGGCCCCTATCAATTCCCGGAGAAACTGATCCCGCTTTTCATCAACAACATCTGTCATCGTAAGCCGTTGCCAATCTATGGCAAGGGCGAGAACGTGCGTGACTGGCTGTTTGTGGAGGATCATGCCCGTGCGATCGATACGATCTTCCATCACGGAAAAATCGCTGAGACCTACAATATCGGCGGTTTCAACGAGTGGAAGAATATCGACATCATCAAAGTGCTGATCAACACGGTGGATCGCCTGTTAGGTAGAAAAGAAGGGGAGGACTTGGATTTGATTACCTACGTGACCGATCGCCTCGGCCATGACGCACGCTATGCTATTGATTCCACCAAGTTGCAAAAAGAACTCGGTTGGGAACCGAGTTTGCAATTCGAGGAGGGGATCGAGAAGACTGTGCGCTGGTATTTGGATAATCAGGAGTGGATGGATAATATCACGAGTGGGGAGTATCAGAGGTTTAATAATCTTTAAAAATCACAGTTTATCCTTACTTGGTTTTTGACTAGGGATAAATTGCCCGCTTATAAATACCTGCCTACGTTTATGTCTACTGAGAATGTAATTAACAACCAACGAATAGCAAAAAATACTTTTTTATTATATCTGCGTACCATCTTTGTATTGGCGGTATCATTGTACACAAGTCGTCTCGTGTTGAAGGTGCTTGGTGTGGATGACTATGGTATTTATCAAGTAGTCGGAGGTATGGTGACTATGTTTGGTATTTTGTCCAATGCATTGTCTGCCGCTATCAGTCGGTTTATAACTTTTGAGTTAGGAAGTGGTAAAGCAGAAAGATTAAAGAGGTTATTCTCTACCAGCGTGGTTGTACAATATGTATTGGCGGGCATAGTCTTTATCATCGCAGAGGTTGTTGCGATATGGTTTATGGAGACAGAGATGCAGCTTCCTAAAGGTAGAGAGTTTGCCGCTAAGTGTGTATTGCATTGCTCACTGTTCACTTTTTGCGTGAATCTGATAAGCATTCCTTATAATGCGTGTATCATTGCTCATGAGCACATGAAAGCTTTTGCTTATATGAGCGTTGTTGATGTTGTTTTGAAATTGATTGCGTGTTTGGGAGTGATGTGCATTCCAATAGATAAATTAATCTCTTACTCCATATTTTTAGCAGTCATCTCCATTTCCATAAGAATACTCTATTGGCTTTATTGTAAAAAGCATTTTGAGGAAACTAGGGGATCTGTTGCGTTTGACTGGTGCATATTCAAGGAGATGTTAGGATTCTCTGGTTGGAGTTTCTTGACAAACGCAAATGGTATTTTAAATACGCAAGGTGTGAATATGCTTATCAATGTGTTCTTTGGTGTGACAGTGAATGCATCGAGAGGTATATCTTCTCAGGTAGAAAGTGCAGTATTGCAGTTTGTTAACAACTTTACAATGGCTGTGAATCCTCAAATTATCAAAAGCTATGCGGCTGGCGATATTCAAGGATTATATACATTGATATGCCGGGGGGCTAAATTCGCTTATTTTGCCATGTTCATCATGGTGTTACCTTTGGTATGTGAGACACCATATATGCTAAGTGTATGGCTGACTATCGTACCTCCACATACCGTGATATTTGTGCAGTTATCTTTAATATTGGGTATTTTCGATTGTATAGGTTTTTCTTCTTACACGGCTTGTATGGCGACTGGTAGAATACGCTTATATTCCATAACCTTAGCCATTATTGGAGCATTGGAATTCCCTTTAACATGGATATTTTTTACTTATGGTGCTCCAGTTGTCTCTACCTATTACTTATACATATTTGTAAAGATCTTAGTGCTTATAGCTAGAGTGATACTGTTGCGTGATATGGTCGGTTTGCCACCCCAAATGTATATAATAGAAGTGTTAATTCCTATTCTGCTCACTACACTCATAGCGATAATTCCTTCTTTACTAATAATAAGCTTTTTTCCGTCATCATTTGTTCGTTTATGTATTTCGGTGATTGTTGCCATTATTTCTGTCGGTTTATCCGCTCTTTATATAGGTATGACCCGAAGGGAAAGGGGAGTAATTCTGGAGAAAGTCAATAGTGTGGTTAATCGATTAAGAAAATGAAAGAAAGTAAACCTGTCATATTTGGATCTGGCGCTTCATCAAGCAAGGATTTTAAAAGTTTGTATATCAATTGTCATGCGGCGTTGACTAATGGAATTACCCGTTTTGATACTGCTCCCAGTTATGCTACAGAAGAAGTTTTGAGTCAAGCAGTCCAACAGTCGGGAAACGAGTTGGGGCTGAAAAGATCTGACTATCAAATTCAAACAAAAATAGATCCTATTCAGATGTATAATGGGAAAGTAGTGGAGTATTTCAAGAGAAAACTGGAGACTATGCGATTGGATTATATCGATTCTTTGTTGATTCATTGGCCGGTGTTGAAGTATTTGAACCCTACATGGGAAGAGCTGGTCATGCTGAAAGAACAGGGATTGACTCGAAAGATTGGTATATGTAATTTGCGGATCAATCATTTACAAGAGTTAAAAGTTGCGCATATCATACCGGAGATTCTTCAAATAGAAAGACACCCCTTGAATATCTTTGATAAAGAGGTGTTATTCTGTAAAGAAAATGATATCGTTCTTCAGGATTATTCACCTTTATGTAAGATGCATCCCAAATTGAAGGAGTCGGTACTGCTCCGTGCGTTGGCTGATAAATACCAGAAAGATATAGGTCAAATTATATTAAAATGGCATATCAATACAGGTGCAATTCCTATCTTCACATCAACCAAACCGCAGCGAATTTCCCTTTATGCTCATTTGGATGATTTTGATTTGGAGGAATTTGAATTGTCTATCATATCCTCGCTAAACGATAATTATAAACTCTATTTGGAATCATTAGTATGTCCTGGATTTTAAGAAATAAAAAGGAAGTAATCATAACTTTACTATGGAGCATATTGGTTATGTTTGCTTTTACACCTTTGTGGTTGTTCTCCATATTTATAGCTATCTTCTTCTTGGCTTTGGCTGTAAATAATCGCTTAGTCCTAAAGTTTTACGAAGCTCATAAAGCCTTGTCACCTAAGCGGACGATTCCTCTTTATTCTACTATAGTGATAGGTGATTTATGTAATGTGAGTGCTTATAAAAAGTATTTGAGCGACAATGGTAAAACTTTAATGATAACAGCCCCAAGAAGAAGTCTGGAGGCGGATTATCAAATCTTGCTTCACTCAGTCTCTGCCTTGCATGAGAATGGAACATGTATTATCATAGGATCTAAATATGATAAGGGTATCAGTTTGTTTGATGTGCCTTATTTAAGTTTGACGACACGGAAGGAATTAAAGGTAGAGACTCTGCTTCGCAGATCGCATTATCCTCTATTCTTTGAGCCTTTGCGGAGCTTGTTATATTTTGTTTCCACAAACGACAAATACTATCTGAAAGAATGCCCACATCCAGATATGAGGAAATTCTGTGATAAAAGAAATATTCACTTAGTGTACTTAACGACAGAAAGATAACAATTAATTATAGCTATTAAAATGAATAACAAGTATTATTCTTCGGAGAGAAATGTACAAATTCTGTTGGCTTTATTGAAGAGGAATGGAATAAAGAAGGTGATAGTTTCACCTGGTGGTACAAATATCTGTTTTGTTGGGAGCATACAGAACGATCCTTTCTTCGAGATATATTCTTCCGTAGATGAACGATCAGCTGCTTATATGGCCTGTGGGTTAGCTGCTGAAAGTGGAGAGCCTGTGGTTCTTTCATGTACAATGTCTACTGCTTCAAGAAATTATTATCCGGGAATGACAGAGGCTTATTATCGAAAACTCCCCGTCTTAGCGATAACTTCACATATAGGATCTAATCATATTGGTAATCTACGTTCTCAAGTGATAGACCGACGTATAATCCCGAATGATGTAGCTCAAATGTCTGTAGAGCTACCAATTCCAAAAGATGAAAGCGAAGATTTTTTTGTTGAGATGGAAGTGAATAGAGCTATTCTTGCATTAAAGAATTTTGGCTCTGGTCCTGTTCATATCAATTTAATAACAACTTGCAATCAAGATTTTACCATCAAAGAATTGCCCTTGGTTCAAACTATTCGTCGTTACCAAGCATGGGATCAGTTGCCTGAGATCCCTCAAGGAAAGGTCGGTGTTTTTGTTGGTGTTCATCGCAAGTTTACGGAGAGTCAAGTATCTGCAATCGAACGTTTCTGTGCGACTCATGATGCCGTTGTTATTTGCGACCATACAAGCGGTTATTATGGCGAGTATCGATTACAACCAACCTTGGTTCAATTACAAAAGAATGCTGAATCACCCTTGGATGTTTTGGATTTGATGATACATATAGGCGAAACTTCTGCAGCTACTTTTGCCGGCACTATTCAAACAAAAAATATTTGGCGTGTAAGCGAGGATGGAGAAGTCCGTAATCCATTCAAGAAATTGTCAAAAATCTTCCAAATGTCTGAAGAGATGTTCTTCACGGCATACAGTAAAAGGGGAGCCGATAAACATGATTTTATAGATGCTTGTCGTGAGAAATGTTATGCTATCTATGAACAAATACCGGAATTGCCATTCAGTAATATTTGGACAGCCATGCAGCTATCTTCACGTTTGCCTGAAAAATCATTGTTACATATCAGTGCCTCAAATACTCGTCGATGTTGGAATATCTTTCCATTGCCGGAAACGGTAGAGTCTTCTTGCAATGTGGGTTGTTGTGGCATTGATGGTTGTACCAGTACATTGATAGGGGCATCGCTGGTGAATCCCAAACGCTTGTGTTATTTAGTGACCGGTGATTTGGCTTTCTTTTACGATATCAATGTGCTTGGTAATCGGCATGTGGGTAACAATGTTAGAATCCTTTTGATTAACAATGGGGTAGGAACTGAGTTTAAAATGAATTCGCATAATTCTTATATGGCTTTTAAGGAAGATGTGAATGAGTATATGGCGGCAGAAGGTCACTTTGGAAGAAAATCTCCTTGCTTGGTTAAACATTTTGCTGAAGATTTGGGATTTGAATACTTGACCGCTAGTACAAAAAACGAATTCATGCAAGCGTTGGATAAGTTTACAAATCCTAGCTTGTCTGATAAACCTATTATATTTGAGGTGTTCACTGATGCCGAACTAGAAAGAGAGGCACTTGAAATTATGACTACTCTTGATTATGATGCTAAAACTTTAGCAACCCATAAACTGAAAGAAACAGCCAAATCAGTATTGGGAAAAAATCTTATAAATACAATTCGTAAGTTCAGCAAATGAGAATAGGAATACTAACCTTTCATTGTGCCCATAACTATGGGGCGATGTTACAATGTTATGCTTTACAGGAATATTTAAAAGGTCGGGGAGATGAAGTGTATGTAATAGATTATCGACCTGATTATTTGGTATCTCCTAATCGGAAACATCAGTTAGCTCATTGGCTTTCCAAAAGTCCGTTACGTACGCTCAATCGTTTGTTGTCTGAGCCTTTTTTATATAAAAAAAGAGGTGAGCGTTGGGATGGATTCGATAACTTTATGCGGACGAAGCTCAACCTGTATCCCTGCGATATGAGTTCGGATTATTCCTGTTTTGATTTGCTATTGCTTGGTAGTGATCAGATTTGGAGTTCCCGTCTTACGGGAGGTCGATTCGATCCGGTATTCTTTGGGCAAGGTATTAATTGTCGTAAGGCTACCTACGCCGCAAGTATGTCTCCTATATGTTTGGATGCGGTAGAGAAGAAGGTTTTGCCCTCTTTATTGCGAGATTTTAATGCTATATCTGTGCGTGAGGCTGAATTAGCGGAAACGCTGCATACCCTTATAGATAAGGAGATACGTGTGGTGTGCGATCCCGTATTGTTATTGAAGAAAGAAGAGTGGGAAAAACGGTGTGTCCCAATTTCGACAAAATGTCCTTATGTGCTTTGTTATAATCTGTTGCGATCAGAGGAGTGTGCGGATCAAGCTCGTAAAGTAAGTCGAGAGTTAGGGTATGATTTGATAGATATTACCGCTTGTTTACTTCCGTTCAAATCGGGACGGCGTTATTTACAGACACTTGATCCTATTTCATTTATCTCTTATTTCAAAGAGGCTGCATTTGTTGTAACATCCTCTTTTCATGGAACAGTGTTTTCTGTTGTTTTCCAAAAGCCTTTTTATGTGGTTGGAATGGGTAGTCTTGGAGGACGTTCCGCTTCTTTATTGGCAAAGCTAGGTTTGTCTGATCGGATACTGGGAGAAGTGACGGATTTCCTTGATGGAAATATTGACTATGAGAAGGTAGAGGTGTTGTTGGAGAATTATAGGATGGAATCTGTTGATTATTTAGAAAATAAAGCTATAAAAATATGAACTCATTTGTTTACGATTTAATCGGTAGGTTGCGCGGGAGGGCTTTGAATATAGATAGAAGAATACCAATAGGCTATGTTATATCTTTAATTATTAGCAGTTTAACAGGAATGGTATTTGCGGTGCTGAAGTTTAGGCGTTTTGTTTGCGCTAAAGTACCGGTATCCACTAAAATAATTTGTCCAGGCATGATTACTTTGGGAAAAGGATTCAGTGCGGACAAGCACTGTTATATCGATGCCCTTAGTACCGATGGCATCCAGTTTGGGGATCATGTCTCCATGAGTATATATACTTGTATAAAATGTACAGGCTCTCTTCGTGACATTGGGAAAGGGCTAAAGGTTGGTAATAATTCAGGTTTAGGGTCTCATGGTTTCTATGGTTGTGCAGGAGGTGTTGAGATTGGCGATAACGTGATGGTTGGCAATTATTGCTCTTTCCATTCGGAGAATCATAATATTGAGGATACCTCGATACCCATGTGTTTGCAGGGCGTGAATCGGAAGGGTATAAAGATTGGTAATGATTGCTGGATCGGTGCGAAAGCCACGATATTGGACGGGGTCACGATAGGCGATGGTTGTGTGGTGGCCGCCGGAGCGTTGGTAACCAAAGGAACCTATCCACCCAACTCCATTATAGGTGGGGTGCCTGCCCGGGTGATTAAGAAAAGGTGATAAACTTTTGAAATGTTGATTTATGCGTAACCAATTGCGTGTATCTGGCAAGGTGTGTATGATTTATAGGATGGAATCTTTTGATTATTTAAAATTAGATGAAGGCAATGGCTAAATGTGCTTTTAAGAACAATCGTTATGATTATTTAATAATAATGACGATTGTGTCGGTTATATTTGCGGGTCCATTGTTTGGTGCATTTATTCCGATACGAATAATAGGTTTTCTGTTTTTACTCTATTATATGATTAAAATCAGGGTTAATCCTCGGATCAAGAAATTAACCTATTGCCTATATGGAGCTATCTTTTATTCGTTTATAGCTGTATTTTGGATATCGGATTGGTATATGTATACGATCTCTTTTTTGAGCTTGTTGTGTTATATAGGTGTTTTTCTCCTTATTTATTATTCTTCGTTTAAGGCTAATAATCCCATTGATTCAATATTGAAGGGATGGATGTTTTTTACGATAGCTAATTTGGTGGTGGCTATATGGGAAGTCATTACTGATCAACATACGGCTGAAGGGCAATTTCAAGTGACAACACACGCTGTGTCTTTAGATGGTACGGTGGGGTTTAGAACTTATGCTGCTGTTACTTATGGTAATTATAATTCTTTGTCTATTGTGCTGATTTTGTGCTTGTTTATGCTGGTGATTTATTGGATGTATACAAATGTAATTCGTGAAAAACTATTATTGGTTCTTCTTTTATTACTTATTGTAGCGATAGAATTTATTAATACATCTCGTGGCTGTTTGATAGCTCTTTTCCTTTCGTTAGTTCCATTTTTTATGGCTATGAATAGCAACAAGAGGGATAAATATATATTAATGTTTATATTATCTCTTTTATGTGTCTACCTATGGCATGAATATTTGGATGCTATTCTTTTCTTACTAGAGAGAAAAACGGATGCTAGAAGTGGGGCAGCTCAAGATCCTCGTTGGATTTTGTGGAGTGGTGGATTGAAAATCGCTGAAGATTGGTTTTATATAGGGAGTGGGCCAGGAAGTCAAATTCTTGAATATAAGAAAGCTGGTATTTGGATTACCTATGCTCATAATTTGTGGATTCAAGCATTGGTGGAATATGGGCTAGTGCTTACTATCACTTTTGTCTATGGGGTTGCCAGATTAGCTATTAAATGCTATTTTTCTTCTAATCGTTTGTTGCGTTTAATAGGTGTTATCCTAATTCTTTGTTGGCCAATATTGACTATTGTCGATGAAGAATACTTAAAATCGTTTCACTGGACGTTTTTTGCCTCTCTACTAGCCATATACCATTTAAGTCAAATGAATCAAATTCAAATATCCAAATGAAATCCATCCTTTTCTTTCATCCCAAGAACGACTATACTGGGAGTACTCGTGTGTTGGCAGATGTGATTGCTCGTGATTATGCGGGGCAATCGGTTGATATTATCACGAACCGGAACCGGGATAAGGGATTCTTGAGTGAGTTGCCCAACGTGAGGTTGATCGGATATTGTATGCCTGCTCGACTAGGAAAACACATACCTGTTCTTACATCTGTGGTATGGCGCATACATTTCGTGTTGTTGACGCTATGTTTGGGTTGGCGTTACGCCACGTTTTACGTCAACACGATTACACCTTATTTGGCGGTGTTGCTGGGACGGCTGTATGGGAAGAAGATCATCTACCATGTGCATGAGAAGTTCGTCCAACAGACATTGTCAGTCCGGATCATGGAATGGGTGTTCGCCCATACGAAAGCGCATCGCATATTCGTGTCGGAATATACTCAGCGTTGTTATCCGGAGAATCCCTCGTGTACGAGCGAGGTGTGTTACAATCATCTCGGTAAGCAATTCTTGGAGCAAGTACGGGTTAAGCCTATCGGGAAGCGAAAACGGAATACGGTCTTGATGATTGCTTCTCTCTCAAAAGTAAAGGGGCTGTCTACCTTTATGGCAGTGGCCGAGCTTTTACCCTCATTCCATTTTCACTTGATGCTAAGCGCAGATATGAAATCCATACGGGCTTATTTGGACGAATCGATACCGGCAAACGTGGAATTAATCCCGGCGCAATCGAATATCCATCCTTATTTGTATGAGGCGGATTTGATGCTCAATTTATCAAACCCATTTGTTTGGGTAGAGACCTTCGGTATGACCATTTTGGAGGCGATGGCTTATGGCGTGCCCTCTATCGTCCCCAACGTGGGCGGCCCTATTGAGCTGATAGAGGACGGGTATAATGGCTTCTGTGTGGATGTTACGGATGCTAAGGTTGTTGTGGAAAAAATCAAAGAAGTGTTGGAGTCTGACAATTATATGCGATTTGCGGATAATGCGATGATCTGTTTTAGAAATAAATTTAATAAATAGTATATAGTTATTTTTTTTCTTATGAAGAATGAAGTAAGAGTAATTGCTTTTTATTTACCCCAGTTTCATCCTATACCAGAGAATGATAAGTGGTGGGGAAAAGGTTTTACGGAATGGACTAATGTTGCAAAAGCCAAGCCTCTATATCGAGGTCATTATCAGCCTCATATACCTGCTGATCTTGGATTTTATGATTTACGTGTTCCTGAAGTGCGTGAGGAACAGGCAAAAATGGCTCGTGATGCAGGTGTGGAAGGTTTTTGTTATTGGCATTATTGGATGGGAAAGGGAAGGATGCTGTTGGAGCGTCCGTTTATGGAGGTGCTAAAGTCTGGAAAACCAGATTTCCCTTTTTGTTTGGGTTGGGCAAATGGAGATTGGTCTAATAGGAGTTGGTCTAAGGGGAAGTTCTTAAAAGAAGATTGTATTCTTATGGAACAAGAGTATTCATTGGAGGATTATAAGGCTCATTTTTTTTATGTGTTGAAAGCTTTTAAAGACCCTCGTTACATAAAGGTGGATAATAAACCTCTATTTTATATTCATGATCCGCTTGTCGTGCCTCAAATGAAAGAATTTATACAGTTGTGGAGGAAACTTGCTGTTGAAAATGGATTAGAAGGTATTTATTTTGTGGGAAGAGCTAATAATTTTTCATATTGGAACATAGATGAGTCAGGGAATAAATATTATAATTTTAAACCAAGCTTTGATGAGGCTTCAAAATATTATAATCAAATTATAGATTTAGGCTTTGATGCTGTGAACTCACGAGGATTGGACAGGGCTACGGCTATTATTGGAGGACGTTTTTCAATTGCTTTATCTAAAGCGATTTACAAGATTTTTAAAGTGGGATTATTGAAAAAATATAATCATGCTGATATTATAAAACATTTATATGTAAAAGAGGACTCTGTAGAAAATATACATCCGACAATAATTCCTAATTGGGATAGAAGTCCGAGAGAAGGCTCTATGGCTGCTATTGACTATAATTGTACGCCTGAGGTCTTTGAGAAAAATGTTAAAGATGCGATTTCTTTGGTTGAAAACAAACAATACGAACATCGAATTATTTTTTTGCAGGCATGGAATGAATGGGCTGAGGGTAATCATGTGGAACCTGATTTGAAATATGGTCATGGATATTTGGATGTTTTAAAAAAGTATTTTAGAAAAAGATAATGATGAAATATTTAGTGCGTTTGGATGATGCCTGTCCTACGATGGATACACATAAGTGGATGAAAATAGAAGATATATTGGATATGTATCAGGTGAGGCCGATGGTAGGTATAATACCTGCCAACGCAGATCCTAGTATAAAAATTGAAAAAGCTGACGCTGACTTTTGGTGTAAGGCTTTGAATTGGCAAAAGAAGGGTTGGGCTATTGCTTTACACGGATTTGACCATTGTTATATATCAAAAGAATCTGGAATAAATCCACTTTGGAACCGTTCTGAGTTCGCAGGGGTTCCCTTAGTTGTACAGAAAGAAAAAATAAGTAAGGGATATGAGATTCTCTCATCAAAAGGTTTAGACGTAAAGTATTTTTTTGCTCCTAGTCATACGTATGATAACAATACGTTAGAGGCTTTAAAGGACTGTTCTTCTATTCGTATTATTAGTGACACAATGGCTTTTGAGCCATATAAGCAAGATGAGTTTGTATTTGTCCCTCAACAATTAGGGCATTTTATGGAACCTAAGTTACCTGGTATATGGACGTTCTGCTTTCATCCAAATACAATGACCGATGAGCAAATACAGATGTTTGCGGATTTTTTACTTAAGCATGCTGACAGATTCACGTCGTTTACAGATTTGTACCTAGAGAAGGTGGAAAGAAGAAAGGGGTTATTGGATAAATGCTTTTCTCGGTTATATTTTTTGAGGCGTAGAGTTAAGACTAAAAAGAATTGATATGCGAATTTGCCATGTAATAGATTCAATGGATGTAGGTGGAGGTCAAAAACTTGTTCATGATTTAGCAATAGCACAATTGCAATTAGGATATCAAGTTGAGGTATTATCAATTTGTTATACCAAGAATTTTCTTACACAAGAACTGAATGAGAATGGAATAAAAACTCTTTTTGTGTATAAGCAAAAGAAAAATCTGAGAAACCCTGTTACACCTTTCTTTTTAAGGAGATATCTGAAAGGTGTTGATATCGTTCATGTACATCTTTTTCCTGCGAATTATTGGTGCGCTTTATATAAAAAATTTGTAAATCCTAAGGCAATTGTTATTACTACAGAACATAGTACGAACAATAAAAGAAGATCCAAATCTTTGTTTCGTCCTTTGGAGAGATTTATCTACAAGCAGTTCGATGCTGTAGTTGGATGTTCTGTCAAGGCAACTGACACATTAAATACATTTTTGAATTCAACAAGGGTTGTGACTATTGAAAATGGAGTAAACACGAAAAAATTCTCTAAAGCGGAACCTTACTGTAAATCTTCTATTTTGGGAGAAAAGAACGCAAATAAAAAAATCCTGATGATGGTGGCTCGCTTTTGGCCTCCAAAAGACCAAAATACCATCATCCGTAGCCTAAAATATTTGGATAAAGATGTGGTGGTTGTTTTTGTAGGTGATGGTGAAAAACTAAATGAGTCAAAAGAATTTGTACAGCGACAAGGTATTACTGATCGTTGCTTCTTCTTAGGACTACGTAATGATGTGGAAAGGTTGGTTTCAACTTCAGACATCAACATTCTTTCATCCCAATGGGAAGGCCTTTCTTTAAGTTCAGTGGAGTGTATGTCTGCTTTCAAACCATTTATAGGCACGGATGTGCAAGGCATCAAAGAGATTGTGGAAGATGCAGGCTTGTTATTTGAATATGGCAATGATAAACAATTGGCTGATTGTATAAATAGCTTATTATCTGATCCTTCTAAATATAAAGAAATTGCATCGAAATGTAAACAGAGAGCTATGAAATATGATATAATACGCTGTTGTAATCATTATTTAGCTCTATATAATTTGTGCTTAAATAGTAAGTAGAGTGTTAACATCGTAATAATATAGAGGAGATGAATAAACAAAAGATCAGAGACCATTTATGCCTATCAAGTGTCCTATTGGCTTCATTGCTGATAGGCTGGTATAGACCGGGTGATAAATATTTTATTATCTGGAAAACGTTGAAGATAGGGGAGGGTGTTTGATCGCACCCCCGTATGCTACGATTCTTAATGCTGATGAGATGGGGATAATTTTAGTTGTCGTCATTGTACTACCTTTAGGTGCGAAAGGTAATGGAAGTCCACGGATTGGTAACAATGTGATGTTAGGTGTTGCGGTGACAATTATCGGCGGCGTTACTATTGGTGATAATATGATAGTAGATGCAGGTAGTGTAGTCGTGAAGGATGTTCTTGATAATTGTGTGATTGCGGGTAATCCGGCAAGAATTATCCGATCATTGAAGGTTAAGCGTTAGAGTTTTCTATTTTGTAAAGCTTGTCAATAATTTATGGTGAAATTATTTATCGTCCTCAACGAGGACTGTTTCCTTCTTACACATCGTAAGGAGCTGGCTATTCGTGCGCAAGAGGTTGGCTATGACGTGACGATCGTGGCCAAGAATACCGGACAACGAGAGAAGGTGGAAACATTAGGGCTGAAAATGGTGGAACTTCCTGTTAATCCTACAGGTAAGAATCCGATAGAGGAGTTAAAAACTTTTTGGTTTTTATACAGACTCTATAAACGGGAGAAACCGGATATCGTTCATCATGTAGGATTGAAAGTCATCCTTTGGGGTGGATTGGCCGCAAAGTTGTCTGGAGTGAAAGGTGTTGTGAACGCTGTCAGCGGATTGGGGGTGATGTTCTCGTTAGAGAAAGAATCTCATTTGACGAAATTGATATTGAGAGCCCTTCGTTTCTCGCATCATCGAAAGAATCTGATAGAGATCTTTCAGAATCATGAGGATGAACGATTGTTTATTGAGAAAAAGGTGGTGACTAATGATCAAATCCGATTTATCAAAGGATCGGGTGTGGATCTAAAGACGTATGCCTATACTCCGGAACCGGTCTCGGATAAGATCCGGATACTGTTCACGGCAAGGATGGTAGAGGAGAAAGGGGTTTGGGTATTGGTAGATGCAGCGGAGGCACTTCGGGAAGAATATGAGGGACGTGTATGTTTCCTTCTTTGTGGTGGTTTGTCTTCTAATCCAAAGGCGATCAAGAAGGAGGAGTTGAATGGTCGTTGTGATGGGAATTATATACAATGGTTGGGATATCGGTCGGATGTTCCAGATTTGTTGAGGTCTTCTCATATTGTGGCTTTCCCAAGTTATTACCGAGAGGGAGTGCCGAAGTCGTTGATTGAGGCTACGGCCATTGGGCGACCAATCGTTACGACTGACTCCATCGGTTGCAAGGATACGGTAGAGGATGGGATGAATGGATTTCTAGTACCTATTAAAGAAAGTAAGACATTGGCTGAGAAGTTGAGGATTTTGATTGATGATGCGGATTTAAGGAAACGGATGGGACTCCATTCTCGCCAGATAGCGGAGCGGGATTTTTCCCTGGAGGATGTTATCGCAAAGCATTTGGCAATTTATGAGGAAGGATCGCATTGATCGTATTTTGGAAAAACACGATTTTCTTATCGGGAATGTTTGCCTATCTCAAATGATACTATAAATTGATCGAACAAATAAAGAGGGATTGAATATTTATAGAAGTCTTTCTCCTCGTTGTTCTAAAATAGCTATCAAAACCTGTACCTGCCTGTAACAGATTTTCTTACACGAACATTTTTATCATTTACATATCTATGAAGGTTTTACTGACCGGCTCCGCCGGCTTTATCGCTTCATTCGTCGCACGGCGTTTGCTGGAGCGGGGGGATGAGGTTGTGGGTTTGGATAATATCAATGGGTATTATGATACGGCCTTGAAGTATGGTCGCTTGAAGGAGGCGGGCATACGGGAAGAGGAGGTGGATTGGTATAAATTGACTCCGAGCCATACGTATGAGAGATACCGTTTTATCCGGATGAATCTGGAGGATCGGCAAGCGATGCGGATGCTTTTCGCCAACGAGGGGTTTGACGCTGTGGTTAACTTGGCCGCCCAAGCGGGCGTACGTTATTCGATCACGAATCCGTACGCATACGTGGAATCGAACTTGGATGGCTTTATCAATGTGCTGGAGGGATGTAGGCACCATCAGGTGAGGCATCTGGTGTATGCCAGCTCTAGCAGCGTGTATGGGCTGAACGCGGATATTCCTTTCTCCGAGAAAGCGAGTATCGCCCATCCCGTGAGCTTGTATGCCGCATCCAAGAAGTCTAACGAGTTGATGGCGCATGCGTATAGCCAATTGTATGGGGTTCCTACCACAGGTTTGCGCTTCTTTACGGTGTATGGACCCTGGGGGAGGCCGGATATGTCTCCTTTCTTATTTACTGACGCTATTCTGCACGATCGTCCGATTCAGGTGTTCAATAACGGGGATATGTTACGTGACTTTACGTATATTGATGATATCGTGGAGGGAGTGATACGGGTCTTAGATCGCCCGGCTACACCGAATCCGGATTGGGACCCGGAGCATCCGGATCCTAGCTCCTCCTCCGCACCCTATCGTATTTATAATATAGGCAATTCACAGCCTGTCAGGTTGATGGATTTTATACAAGCTATAGAGAGCGTTTGCGGGAAAGAGGCGGTGAAGGATTTTCTTCCGATGCAACCGGGGGACGTGTATCAGACGAACGCCGATACTACATTGCTTCAACAGGCAGTGGGTTTTAAGCCTTCAATGGATATTCAAGAGGGTGTTAATCGAACCGTGGCGTGGTTCAAATCATATTATAATCTATAAAAATAAATTCTACGGTATGAAAATAGCGATTGTCGGGACAGGATATGTCGGTTTGGTAACGGGTACCTGTTTTTCAGAGATGGGTGTGGACGTTACGTGTGTGGATGTGATGGCCGAGAAGATCGAGAACTTGAAGAAGGGTGTCATCCCGATTTACGAGCCGGGCTTGGAGGATATGGTCCATAAGAATTATAATGCCGGACGTTTGAAGTTCACGACGGATCTCTCCTCCGTTCTGGATGACGTGGAGGTGGTGTTCAGTGCGGTAGGTACGCCTCCGGATGAGGATGGCAGTGCGGATCTGCGTTATGTGCTGGAGGTTGCCCGTACGGTAGGGCAGCATATCAATAAATATACGTTAGTGGTGACTAAAAGTACGGTGCCGGTGGGTACGGCCCGGAAGGTCAAGGCCGCTATTCAAGAGGAATTGGATAAACGGGGTGTGTCTGTTGAGTTTGACGTGGCCAGTAATCCTGAGTTCTTGAAAGAGGGAAATGCGGTGGATGATTTCATGAAGCCGGATCGTGTGGTGGTCGGCGTGGAATCGGATCGGGCACGAAAGCTGATGGAGAAGTTGTATAAGCCGTTCATGATGAATAACTATCGCTTGATTTTTACGGATGTGCCTTCCGCTGAGATGATCAAATACGCCGCTAATTCCATGTTGGCTACCCGTATCAGTTTTATGAATGACATCGCCAATCTTTGTGAGTTGGTGGGTGCTGACGTGAACATGGTACGTAAGGGGATAGGCTCGGACAGTCGTATCGGGAGTAAGTTCTTGTACCCGGGATGCGGCTATGGTGGTTCTTGCTTCCCGAAAGACGTAAAGGCGTTGATCAAGACGGCGGAAAAGAATGGCTATACGATGAATGTCTTGAGAGCGGTCGAGGAGGTGAATGAGAGGCAAAAGAGCGTGTTGTTTCATAAACTTCAAAAACATATTTCAGACTTATCCGGCAAGACGGTGGCCTTGTGGGGCTTGGCTTTTAAGCCGGAGACGGATGATATGCGTGAGGCTACCTCTTTGATCTTGGTTGATTTGCTGACGAAAGCGGGTGCTACGGTCAGGGTGTATGATCCGATCGCTATGGCGGAGTGCAGACGTAGGCTGGGTGACAAGGTCGTCTATGCGAGTGATATGTATGACGCTACGGTGGATGCGGATGCCTTGTTGCTGGTTACGGAATGGAAAGAGTTCCGTATCCCTAGCTGGGCTGTACTTAAAAGACTTATGCGTAATTCCTTATTGATCGATGGTCGTAATATTTATGACACTCATGAACTTCATGAAGCTGGTTTTATTTATGAGTGTATAGGGAAACAATAGCAGATATTTTTATGGAGTAAAGCAACAACACGTATATTGTCATTATGGATGGTAATGTCGTTTACGGAATGAGCAGATGATAAAGGAGTGGGGAAGATAGGGATTTTCCTGCTTTCTGATAAACTTAAAAATAATCACCTTGGACATTCATTTCCTTTTTGAAGGGGGGAGACGAATGGCTGGGGTGATTATTTTTTTTAGGTGATGACTATAATACTACCACATCATGCCCATGAGCCAGAATGGAATGGCGTTGCCTACAGGGTAGTCGGTGTTGTCTCTCAAGACGTAGTCCGCTTCTTTAGGATTTTTGTTTTTTCCTCCAACTTCTAGGGTTTGTGATACATGGTCTTTTGTAATCACATAATCACCTTTCTTCTCGTCTTTCATGGCGTTTATCTCGTAACCTGCCCTAGAAAAGCAGTGGACAGTGTAGGCTTCACGTTCCGTTCCTTGGTCTGCATTCAAAACCTTATAAGCACATGGGTCTGCGAACAACATTTTTGCGCCAGTGCTACGGGCTTTCGTGTCATTGGGGTACTTTACTATTTTCAATAGATCTACACTTTCCATCACAAAGAGTAGTTGATAGAGTTTTTCCGCTCCTATTCCCCAGTCGGAGCATAAGGAGGTGACTTGTACACGAGGTATTGAGGAGTTTGCCAGTGTGCCGATAATGGCTCGCATCACACGTAGGTTGTTTTCGGAAATGCTAGGCAGGAAGAACGGTATATCGTTATTGAGAATTTTGTCGATGATAGCCATGTAACGTGCTTCGAAATCTTTCTCTTGGTAGAAAGGACGTGTACCGTAACTACGATAATTGAGGAAATGGTTCAACAGCTCCGCATCTGGTTGTGTAGGTAGTATTGTGTCTCCCAGTTTATACTTGGGGTATATTTGGCCAGTTTCAAGATATAGAAATTCTCTGAACGACATTAAAGGCATCTGTATCGCTACATAACGTCTGGACAAGTCGGCTTTGCCATCACGAAGTACTAACGATGAGGAATCTGAAATCCAGATGATTTTTCCTGGATAGTCATCATACAAGGCCTTCAGATGTATGCTCCAGTTTGATGCGTAGTGAATCTCGTCGATAATAACACCTTCATAACCAAGCATGAATACGCTACTAACTAAGTCATAGAGCGGTTCGCCAATAATCTTCGGATTATCAGCAGAAAAGTATAATAAGCGCCTGCCTTGTGAATGATGGAGTAGAAATGTAGATTTGCCACATCCTCTGGCACCGGTTAGCATCAGGTTTTTAGGGAGCTCATCAAACTCCGTGGTAAATGGCCGCAATCTCTGCGGAAGAGCCGCTAATCGGCGTTGCATGGCCGTTATCAGTGTTTGGAGTATATTTGTATTCATTACTATGGAATTTATATTTACGCACAAAATTACCGAATTATTTCTGTGATAGAAAGAATTTATGCAAGAATATTTCTGTGCCAGAAAGAATATTGGTGTTTTTCTTTCTGTTACGGAAATATTACGGTTCTCGGATGGATATCTTTGAAAGGCCTCTTTCAAGAGGGAAATGAGTGGCTTATGGATTGAAAATAAAACCCTCCCTTTTGCTTATAAAATGTAAGCTTTGTTAACCAAACGTCCGATAAAAACATTTTTTCCGTGAAAGTGTCAATTATTTTATGTTTGTTTAAACAATATGTTAGGTATTGTCTGTATCTTTGCGGCAAAATCAAAAAGTTGATTCGACAATGGAAGTATTGAAGCACGAGTGTGGTGTTGCCATGGTCCGGTTACTGAAACCCTTGGAGTATTATCACGAGAAGTACGGTAGTTGGATGTATGGACTGAACAAGCTCTATTTGCTGATGGAAAAGCAGCATAACAGGGGGCAGGAAGGAGCGGGCTTAGCCTGCGTGAAGTTAGAGGCAAATGCCGGAGAGGAATATATGTTCCGTGAACGGGCCGTCGGGACCGGAGCTATTACCGAGATATTTGCCGCAGTTCACGAACACTACAAGGATTTAACCCCCGAACAACTCAACGATCCGTTATTCGCCAAAGCCAACCTACCTTTCGCCGGAGAGCTTTATATGGGCCACCTCCGTTACAGTACCACCGGAAAATCCGGAATCTCTTATATCCATCCTTTTTTACGACGCAATAACTGGCGTGCAAAGAACCTTGCCGTTTGCGGAAATTTCAACCTGACAAATGTTCATGAGGTATTCGAGGAGATCACGGCGATCGGCCAGCATCCCCGGAAATATTCCGATACGTATATCATGCTGGAGCAGCTGGGACACCGGCTGGACCGGGAAGTGGAGCGCCTGTACCAAAAGTGTGAGGCGGAAGGATTGAGAGGGATGGATATCACGCATGCCATCGAGGATCAAATTGATTTGTCGAACGTGCTGAAACGCTGTACCCCGGGCTGGGATGGTGGTTTCGTGATTTGCGGTATCACCGGTAGTGGCGAGTCGTTCAGCGTGCGGGACCCGTGGGGAATCCGTCCGGCCTTCTATTATGCGGATGATGAGATTATCGTGTTGGCTTCCGAGCGTCCGGTTATACAAACCGTGATGAACGTGCAGGTAGAGGATATCCGGGAGTTGAATCGGGGAGAGGCGATACTCGTCAACAAGAAAGGCGAGTGGCATATCTCCCAGATCGTGGAGCCGAAAGAGAATAAGGCTTGTTCCTTCGAGCGTATCTACTTCTCACGGGGTAGCGACGTGGATATTTACAGGGAAAGGAAGCGTTTGGGAGATAATCTCGTGCATCCGATCTTGAAAGCGGTGGATTACGACTTGAATCATACCGTCTTCTCTTTTATCCCGAATACGGCCGAGGTCGCTTATTTCGGGATGCAGGAGGGGTTGAACAACTATTTGAATAAGCTGAAAAAAGAATGGATCGCCGACCGTAGTCACCTGCTCAGGGAAGAGGAACTGGAGCAAATCCTTTCCATGCGAGTCCGCTCGGAGAAAGTAGCTATAAAAGATATAAAATTACGTACATTTATCGCTGAGGGCAATAGCCGCAATGATCTGGCGGCGCACGTATATGATATTACTTACGGAAGTATTGAACCTTTTATCGATAATCTGGTTGTGATAGATGATAGCATCGTGCGGGGTACTACCTTACGCCAGAGTATTATCGGTATCTTGGATCGCCTGCATCCGAAGAAAATCGTGATCGTAAGTTCTTCTCCGCAGGTACGTTACCCGGATTATTACGGTATCGATATGTCCCGGATGAACGAGTTTATCGCTTTTAAGGCCGCGGTGGCCCTGTTACGTGACCGGGGGATGGAATACGTGATCTTGGACGCTTATCAGAAGGCGAAGCGACAACAAACAGCGGCGGATGGTCCGTTGGTGAATTACGTAAAGGAGATATACGCCCCGTTTACGGACGAGGAGATATCCGTTAAGATGGTGGAGTTGCTTACACCGGCCGGGACGCAGGCGAAAGTAGAGATCGTCTACCAGACTTTGGAGGGCTTGCATGCCTCTTGTCCGGAGCATCCGGGTGACTGGTATTTCTCCGGCGATTACCCGACACCGGGCGGGACTCGGTTAGTGAACGAGGCTTTTATTCACTATATGGAAGAAGAATATTTAGTGAAATGACACAACATACAGATTCTATGCAGACAAACAGAACAGCAACTTTGATGTTAGACGACGGTACCGTCTTCCGTGGCTACTCTTTCGGCTATGAGAGACCGGTGGCTGGCGAGGTCGTGTTCAATACCGCTATGACCGGATATCCGGAGAGCTTGACGGACCCTTCGTACGCAGGCCAGTTGATGGTGTTGACTTATCCGCTCGTTGGTAACTACGGTGTCCCGCCTCGTACGTTCGAGCCGAACGGGATCGCTACGTTTATGGAGAGCGAGAAGATCCATGCCGAGGCGATTATCGTTAGCGATTACAGCCATGAGTATAGCCACTGGAACGCCGAGTGCAGTTTGGGCGACTGGTTGAAGGAGGAGAAGATCCCGGGCATATACGGTATCGATACGCGTGCGTTGACTAAGAAATTGCGTGAGCATGGCGTGATGATGGGACGCATCGTTATCGGCGATGCCGATAACGAAATTGAAAATGGAGAATTGAAAATGGAGAATTATGAGCATGTGAACTATGTGGATCGGGTATCGTGCAAGGAGATTATTTGTTACCTGCCCGATGGTACGAGCCAGACCTGTTCTTTATCGGAAGCCTCCAATTCTCGATTCTCGATTCTCAATTCTCAATTCCTAAAGCGCGTCGTGCTTTTGGACTGCGGCGTGAAACATAACATCATCCGTTGCCTGTTGAGGCGTAACGTGGCGGTGATCCGTGTGCCTTGGGACTACGACTTCAATCAGCTGGAATACGATGGCTTGTTTATCAGCAACGGTCCGGGCGATCCGGATACTTGCGATGCCGCCGTGCGGAATATCCGTAAGGCGCTTTCCGGGGATAAGCCGATTTGCGGTATTTGCATGGGTAACCAGTTGTTGGCGAAAGCCGGCGGTGCTTCTATCTATAAATTGAAGTACGGTCATCGTAGCCATAACCAGCCGGTACGTATGGTAGGCACGGAGAAATGCTTCATCACCTCGCAGAACCATGGTTACGCCGTGGATAACGATACGCTGGGTGAGGAGTGGGAACCGCTGTTCGTCAATATGAATGACGGGACGAACGAGGGTATCAAGCATAAGACGAAGCCTTTCTTCTCCTCTCAGTTCCATCCCGAGGCTTGCAGCGGGCCGCTGGATACGGAGTTCATGTTTGATAAATTCACGGAATTGTTGTAGCCGGGGATTTACGCCCACCCTAAACGAGGGATTAGGGCAACCCTAAATGAGTGTTTAGGTCTACCCTAAAAGAGAACATTAAAAAAAGTAAAGCAATGAAAGAAGATATAAAGAAAGTCCTGATACTCGGTTCCGGAGCCTTGAAGATTGGTGAGGCGGGCGAGTTCGATTATTCAGGCAGCCAAGCCCTGAAGGCGATTAAGGAAGAGGGGATTCAAACGGTATTGATCAATCCGAATATCGCTACGGTACAGACCTCGGAAGGAGTCGCGGACACGGTTTATTTCCTGCCCGTTACTCCTTTTTTTGTGGAAAAGGTGATCGAGAAGGAACGTCCGGAAGGTATCTTGCTCGCTTTCGGCGGGCAGACGGCGTTGAATTGTGGCGTGGCTCTTTACCAAAGCGGCGTGCTGGAGAAGTATGGCGTGAAGGTATTGGGTACCCCGGTGCAGGCTATCATGGATACCGAGGATCGGGAGTTGTTCGTACGCAAGCTGGATGAGATCGACGTGAAGACGATCAAGAGCGAGGCCGTGGAGAACGCCGCTGACGCTCGTCGTGCGGCCGCTGAGCTGGGGTATCCGGTCATCGTCCGTGCCGCTTATGCGCTGGGGGGCTTGGGTTCCGGTTTCTGCGACAATGAGGAAGAATTGGACGTGTTGGTAGAGAAGGCTTTCTCTTTCTCTCCGCAAGTATTGGTGGAGAAAAGCTTGAAGGGCTGGAAAGAGGTAGAGTACGAGGTGGTGCGCGACCGCTTCGATAACTGCATCACGGTATGTAACATGGAGAATTTCGACCCGCTGGGAATCCATACGGGAGAGTCTATCGTGATTGCCCCCTCGCAGACCTTGAGTAATACGGATTATCATAAATTACGTGAGTTGGCGATCCGTATCATCCGCCATATCGGTATCGTGGGCGAGTGTAACGTGCAATACGCTTACGATCCGGAGAGTGAGGATTACCGGGTGATCGAGGTGAACGCCCGCTTGAGCCGTTCTTCGGCCTTGGCTTCTAAGGCGACCGGTTATCCGTTGGCTTTCGTGGCTGCTAAATTAGGCTTGGGCTACGGTTTGTTCGACTTGAAAAACTCCGTGACGAAAACGACTAGCGCTTTCTTTGAGCCGGCTCTCGATTACGTGGTATGTAAGATCCCTCGCTGGGACTTGGGTAAGTTCCACGGCGTGGCTCGTGAGTTGGGTTCCAGCATGAAGTCGGTTGGCGAGGTGATGGCGATCGGACGTACCTTCGAGGAGGCTATCCAGAAGGGCTTGCGTATGATCGGGCAGGGTATGCACGGTTTCGTGGAGAATAAGGAGTTGGTGATCGAGGATATCGATAAGGCTTTGCATGAGCCTACCGACCGCCGTATCTTCGTTATCTCGAAGGCATTCCGTGCTGGTTATACGGTAGACCAGATTCATGAGCTTACCAAGATAGACCGATGGTTCCTACAGAAACTATATGGAATCATGCAGACCTCCAAGGAGCTTCACGCTTTCGATATGAAGGGGATCCAACGTTGGCGCATCAATCCGGAGTTGATCCGCCGGGCGAAGATACAAGGGTTCTCTGATTTCCAGATCGCACGGGCGATCGGTCTCGACGGGGATGTGGAGAAGGGTATGATGTTGGTTCGCCAGTTCCGTAAGGAGCATGGCATTCTTCCGGTGGTGAAACAGATCGATACCTTGGCCGCCGAGTATCCGGCGCGGACGAATTACCTGTACCTGACGTATAGCGGTACGGAAAACGACGTGACGTACTTGGGCGATCATCGCTCGATTGTCGTGCTGGGTTCCGGCGCTTACCGCATCGGTAGCTCGGTGGAGTTCGACTGGTGTGGCGTGCAGGCCTTGAATACGATCCGTAAGGAGGGCTATCGTTCCGTGATGATCAACTACAATCCCGAGACGGTGTCTACCGACTATGATATGTGCGATCGTCTTTATTTCGATGAGCTTACCTTCGAGCGTGTGATGGATATCCTCGAGCTGGAGAACCCGCACGGCGTGATCGTCTCCACCGGCGGCCAGATCCCGAATAACTTGGCGATGCGTTTGGACGAGCAGCATGTGAATATCTTGGGGACATCCGCCAAGAGCATCGATAATGCCGAGGACCGTGAGAAGTTCTCCGCCATGTTGGATCGTATCGGCGTGGATCAACCCCGCTGGAAAGAGCTTTCTTCCATGGAGGATATCAATGGCTTCGTGGCGGAGGTAGGCTTCCCCGTGTTGGTTCGCCCGAGTTACGTGCTGAGTGGTGCCGCCATGAATGTCTGCTCGAATCAAGAGGAGTTGGAGCGTTTCTTGAAATTGGCCGCCAACGTCAGCCAAAAGCATCCGGTGGTGGTAAGTCAGTTCATCGAGCATGCGAAAGAGGTGGAGATGGATGCCGTGGCCGATCATGGCGAGATCGTGATGTATGCCATTAGCGAGCATATCGAGTTTGCCGGGGTTCATTCCGGCGACGCTACGATTCAGTTCCCGGCCCAGAAATTATATGTGGAGACGGTTCGTCGTATCAAGCGTATCAGTAAGCAGATCGCTAAGGAGCTGAATATCTCCGGCCCGTTCAATATCCAATATCTGGCGAAGGGCAATGAGATCAAGGTGATCGAGTGCAACCTTCGTGCCAGCCGTTCCTTCCCGTTCGTGAGCAAGGTGCTGAAGATAAACTTCATCGAGTTGGCTACCCGTGTCATGCTGGGCTTGCCGGTAGAGAAACCGAATAAGAATGAGTTCGATTTGGATTACGTGGGTATCAAGGCCTCTCAATTCTCGTTCAATCGCTTGCAGAAAGCCGATCCGGTATTAGGGGTCGATATGGCTTCCACGGGCGAGGTGGGTTGTCTGGGCGACGATGTATCCGAGGCGGTGTTGACGAGTATGCTCGCTGTCGGGCAACGGGTTCCGGAGAAGAATATCCTCCTGTCCACCGGTACGCCGAAGCAGAAGGTAGCCATGCTGGATGCCGCTAAGATGTTGGCGACGAAAGGCTACAACCTATTCGCTACGGGAGGTACGCACCGTTTCTTGGCGGAGAATGGCATTCCGAGTACGAAGGTGTACTGGCCGAGCGAGAAGGGAGAACCGCAGGCGCTTAAGATGCTTCATGAGAAGCAGATCGATATGGTCGTGAATATCCCTCGTGACCTTTCCGCCGGCGAGCTTGACAACGGCTATAAGATCCGCCGTGCCGCCATCGACCTGAATATCCCGTTGATTACGAATGCCCGTCTGGCGAGCGCTTTCATTCAAGCCTTCTGTACCTTGAGCGTAGATGATATCTGCATCAAGAGTTGGCAGGAATATAAATAAATGGGGGCTTGATGTAAATCAAGTGGTATTTATTTCGTAAGTTTGCGGAAACAAACAAAAACAACCATGAATATGGATACAGCGATATTTATAGCTCGCAGGATCGCGGCGCAATCGATTCTACTCAGTGAGGAAGCCGCCCAGAAACTGGCCTCTATCTTAATCCGGACAGAATTGAAAAAAGGCGCCCTGTTTTTGAGCGAAGGAGAGGTTTGTACGCAACTCGGTTATGTCTATAAGGGAATGGTTCGCCAGTTTTACTTCAAGAATAAGAAAGAGCTGACCGAGCATTTCGCCAGCGAGGACAACATCTTCATTTGCATCGAGAGCTTCTTGCGCCAGCGTCCCGCTAATCTGTTGGTGGAGGCCTTGGAGAATACGGTGCTGTATGGCATTCCTCATGATCCTTTATTGGCATTGTGCGCCGAGGATTACGAGATCGAGGTCATGTATCGCCGCCTGTTGGAGAATTCGCTGATCCTGTCTCAACGGAAGGCGGACTTCCTTCGTTTCGAGACCGCTAATGAACGTTATGCCCGCTTATTGAAAGAACACCCTGAGATCGTGCAGCGTGCCCCCTTGTCCCATATCGCCTCTTATTTGCTGATGACTCCCGAGACATTAAGCAGGGTAAGGGCCAATATGCAGCTATGAGGGGCTTGTAGGTGTTAATTATATACGGTGTCGTATATGATATATAAGATAAAATTAGTATGAAGGTAGGATTATTTATCCCATGTTACATTAACGCGGTGTACCCCGAAGTGGGTATCGCCTCGTATAAATTGTTGAGGCATGTGGGTGTGGATGTCGATTATCCGATGGACCAGACCTGTTGCGGACAACCCATGGCGAACGCCGGCTTCGAGGATGAGGCGGCTCGCTTGGCCCTCCGGATGGAGGAACAGTTTAAGAACTATGACTACGTGGTAGGCCCCTCGGCCAGTTGCGTAGCCTTCGTAAAAGAGAACCATCCCCATATATTGGGAAAGCGGGATCACGTTTGTATGAACAGTAAGAAGATTTATGATATCTGCGAGTTCTTGCACGACGTGGTGAGACCGGGATCCCTGCCGGCCGTTTTCCCGCATAAGGTGAGTATCCATAATAGTTGCCACGGGGTGCGTGAGTTGCATCTCTCGTCGCCCAGCGAGCGTAATATCCCGTACTATTCCAAGTTACGTGATCTCCTTTCCTTGGTGAAAGGTATCGAGGTGTTCGAGCCGAAGCGGGTGGACGAATGTTGCGGTTTCGGCGGTATGTTCGCCATCGAGGAGCCTGAGGTCTCTACTTGCATGGGACAAGACAAGGTAAAGGATCATATGAGTACCGGCGCCGAGTATATCACCGGTGCGGATAGCTCTTGCCTGATGCATATGGAAGGGGTTATCAAGCGGGAGAAACTTCCGATCAAGACTATTCACATCGTTCAAATATTAGCGTCCGGATTATGAGTACGAAACATGCTATAGCAGCGGCCCGTTTCCTAGAGAATAAGGAGAATGAGGCTTGGCACGACCATACGCTTTGGATGGTACGTACCAAACGGGATAAGATGAGCCATTCGCTTCCCGAGTGGGAGCGGTTGAGAGAGTTGGCCTCGGAGATCAAGCTTTACTCCAACAGCCATCTGGACACGCTTCTGGAGGAGTTCGAGAAAAATGCGATCGCCAACGGGGCTATCGTGCATTGGGCGAAAGATGCCGAGGAGCATAACGAGATCGTCTTGCGGATCTTGCGCCAGCATGATGCCCGGAACCTGATCAAGAGCAAATCGATGCTGACGGAGGAATGCCATATGAACGAGTTCTTGATGTCGAAAGGAATCGATGTGGTGGAGAGCGATTTGGGTGAGCGTATCTTGCAATTGATGCATTTGGCCCCGAGCCATATCGTGATGCCGGCGATCCATATCAAACGGGAGCAGATCAGCGAGATGATGGAGCGTGAGATGGGAACGGAGAAAGGGAATATCGACCCTACCTACCTGACGCATGCCGCCCGTAAGAATCTGCGTGAGAAATTCCTCCATGCCGACGTGGCGATGACGGGCGCTAACTTCGCCGTCGCCTCTACGGGCGAGATCGTGGTTTGTACCAATGAGGGAAACGCCGATATGGGAACCTCCTTCCCGAAGGTGCATATCGCTACGATGGGGATGGAGAAGATCGTACCGAATCTGGAGGCATTGGGCGTATTCACTCGTTTGCTGGCTCGTTCGGGTACGGGGCAGCCCATCACGTCTTATACTTCTCATTACCGCCGTCCGCCCGAGGGACAAGAGTTCCATATCATTATCGTGGATAACGGGCGCAGTGATATCTTGGCGAAACCGGATCATATCCGTACGTTGAATTGTATCCGTTGTGGCGAGTGCATGAATACCTGTCCGGTATATCGCAGGAGTGGTGGCTATTCGTATACGTATTTCATTCCGGGACCGATCGGGATCAACTTGGGTATGCTGAGGAATCCGGAGGAATATTCGGATAACGTATCGGCTTGCTCCTTATGTCTTTCTTGCTCGAACGTTTGTCCGGTAAAGATCGATTTGGGCGAGCAGATTTACCGTTGGCGGCAAGATTTGGATAAGATCGGTAAGGCGAGCAAGGAGAAGAAAGTGATGTCTTTCGGCATGAAGTTCTTGATGGAACGTCCGGGATTGTTCAATACGGCGTTGAAGTTTGCTCCGGTAGTGAATCATTTGCCCCGTTTCATGGTCTACAATGGCTTGAACGCTTGGGGCAAGGGACGTGAGCTTCCGGCTTTCGCCAAGGAGTCGTTTAATGATATGTGGAAGAATAATAAGGTGAGATAATGAGTAGTAAAGATTCTATATTGGCGAGTATCCGTCGTCATACGGGTGCACGCCACGAGATGCCTGAGCTTACGTTGGAGGCGATTACCTATGCGGATAAGTTGGCTACGTTCTCGGAAGTGCTAGCCGGGGCGGGTGGCAAGGCCATCGAGTTAAAGCCCGGCGAGGATGTGAATGAGGTGATCCGCCGTGAGTTTCCGGAGGCGAAACGTATCGCCTCGAATTTGAAGGAGATTACTTGCGCTACCTTTAACCCGGATGAGCTGACCGATCCCCGGGAGTTGAACGGGACGGACGTATCTGTGGTGGAGGGTAGTTTCGGCGTGGCGGAGAATGCCGCTGTCTGGTTACCCCGTCAGGTACGTTATAAAGGTCTGTACTTTATCTCGAACGCTTTGGTGATCTTGTTGGACAAGACTCAATTGGTTCATACGATGAATGAGGCTTACCGCCGTACTGCCACTATGGATTATGATTACGGAGTCTTCATGTCCGGTCCCTCAAAGACTGCTGATATTGAACAAGCCTTGGTATTCGGGGCGCATGGTCCGATCCAAGTAGTAGTCCTGTTAAGATAAAACCTATACCTATTTGTAGAGACGGGGCACGCCCCGTCTCTACAAGTTGTACGTTATTTACAGCTCTCCAATATTTCCCGTGCCACGCTACCCGTTACATTCTTCGCCTCCCCGAAGGCGGCGTTTCGTTCATTGAAGTGATTCTCTATCTCGGTGATCGTCGCATCGCCAATCTTCTCTTGGCTGAGGCGGGTAGATAAACCGAGGCTTTGGAAAAATTGCTCAGTCTTCTCGATGGCTTGGCTTACCCGTTCCTCTGTTGTTCCACTATTGATACCCCATACCCGTTCGCCGTATTGCAGTATCTTGCCCTCTTTCTGCTTGCGTAGGGTGCGTAAGGTTCCGGGGAAGACGATCGCTAGAGTCGCTCCATGCGTCAATCCGTGAAGGGCGGTTAGCTCGTGTCCGATCATATGGGTAGCCCAGTCCTGCGTTACGCCCATAGCGATAAAGCCGTTCAAGCCCATCGTGGCGGATAGCATGAAATCTGCCATCAGGTCGTAATTCCTCGGATCTTCCTTGATCTTCGGGGCGATCTCAACCAAGGTACTTAAAATACTTTCCGCCCAATGATCCATCAAGCGGGATTGGTCGGTCGTAGTCATATATTGCTCCATCACGTGGACGAAGGTATCGGCGATACCGCAAGACACTTGATACGGGGGGAGGCTGAAGGTCGTCTCCGGGTCCAAGATCGAGAACACGGGGAAATTGCTGTAGAACGGGAATTTCTCTTGCGTCTCTTTCCGGGAGATCACGGCCCCGCTATTCATCTCGGAACCTGTGGCGGGCAGGGTCAGTACGGTACCCATGGGCACGGTATGATAGTAATACCCTTTCTGTACCAATTCCCAAGGATCACCGTCGTACTGGATGCCGGCGGAGATTAGCTTCGTCCCGTCTATGACGGAGCCACCGCCTACCGCCAATAGGAAATCCACCTGCTTGCCTTTCGCTATCTGGATAGCTTCTCGCAAGGTCTCGATGGTGGGATTAGGCTCGATGCCCCAGAACTCGATATAGTCACGATCCTTTAGCGCCTTGATCACTTGGTCGTACACACCGTTTTGCTTTACGCTACCTCCTCCGAAGGTGATCATGATGCGATGCACCATCGGGATGGCCGTACTCAGTTTCTCAATCATGCCCTTACCGAATAATAAACGGGTTGGGTTGTGAAAAGTGAAGTTATTCATAGGACTATTTACTGTTTTTATATGTAAACATGAATAGGGTTCCTATTGTTTTAGGGCTTCCAGTAACTTATCGACCGCCTCGGCGGGAGTAGCTTCGCTCTTTAGTAACTGGACGAACTTGCTACCGATGATGGCACCGGAAGAATGAGCTGTCGCCGCCTCGAAAGTGGCTTTATTGCTGATGCCGAAACCTACCAAGCGGGGATTCTGTAGGTTCATGGCGTTGATACGACGGAAATAGGCCTGCTTCTGTTCGTTGAAGTCTTGTTGGGCTCCGGTCGTGGCGGCGCTGGATACCATATAGATAAATCCGCTGGTATGGGCATCGATCAGCCGGATTCGTTCCTCGGAGGTCTCTGGGGTGATCAGCATGATCATTTTCAGGTCATGGCGATCGGCTATCTCCTTGTAATCGGAGATATAATCGGCATAAGGCAGGTCGGGGATGATCATTCCGTCTACGCTGGCCTCTACGCAACTGGCGCAGAATTTCTCGAAACCGTATTGCATGATAGGATTCAGGTAGCCCATCAGGATGATCGGGATCTGTATTTCGCTCCGGATCTCTTTCAATTGCTCGAATAGGAGGTGGAGTGACATCCCGTTACGCAACGCTTGCGTGGCGGCCTCTTGGATGACGGGGCCGTCTGCCATCGGGTCGGAGAAAGGGATTCCTACTTCTACCATGTGGATACCTTTAGCCTGTAAGGCTTTTAAGATGCTTGCCGTATCGTTTAAGTTCGGATAACCGGCGGTGAAATAGACGGAGAGTATTCCGTCTTTCTGGGTCTGGAATAAGTTTGTGATGCGATTCATTACTGTTAGATGTAAAATTTGTTGGATGAAATTCTTTAGTTTGTCGATGTCTTTCAATCCCGGCTCAATCTCGAAGCCACTGTTGAGGTCGATACCTGCGAAACGGGGATGCCGGAAGTTCCGGATCGCCTCTGCGTTTTCCGGACGGATGCCTCCGCTGAGCAAGAAGGGAGTCTCTCCTTTATACTCGGTTAGGATGGACCAATCGAAACGTTTGCCTGAGCCTCCATAGCCCTCGCATCTCGTATCGAAAAGGAAATAATCCACTCGGCCCTCATACTCCTTGGTCTTCTTGAAATCCTCTTTGGAGGCGATCGGGAAGGCTTTGATTAAGGAGTATCCTCTTTTCTGTAGGGTGTGGCAATCTTCCGGCGATTCGTTACCGTGAAGTTGGAGATAGTCTAGCTTGTAGGCGGAGGCTGTCTCCATCATGGACTCGATGGTAGCGTTGACGAAAACGCCCACTTTCTTAGGGGACAATTGTTCACTGTCCGTTGCCTGCTGCTCCGTCGGGCATCGCTCGACAAAGCGCTTGGAACGTTCGTAGAAGATAAAGCCGATCCAGTTGATGGCTAGGGCGGCTACTTCCCGGATATTCTGAGGCTCCCGCATTCCGCAAACTTTGATGATCATGCCAGTCCTCCTATAAAATCGGCTAGGGTATCGCCCGGCCTCTCGGTTTTCATGAAGGTCTCTCCGATCAGGAATCCACGGAAACCGGCCTCACGCAATTGGCGTACGGTATCGGTCTCGGATATTCCGCTCTCGGACACTAAAAGAGGGGAGAAGCCTCGCATCTTATCGACCAACTTGAATGAGTTGTTTACGTCCGTATGGAAGGTGCCGAGATTACGGTTGTTCACGCCGAGCATATCGATATCCGCGTTCAGGTATTTGAGCTCGTCCTCGCTATGGACTTCCAGCAAGACTTCCAATTGCAGGCTATGGGCGGTCTCGGCGAGTATCCGGCATTCTTCTTCCGTAAGGGCGGCGGCGATCAACAAGACAGCGTCGGCGCCCATCACCCGAGCTTGGAAGAGTTGGTAGGTATCGATGATGAAGTCCTTGCGAAGTAACGGGAGATCCACCAGCTTGCGGGCCTTTTGCAAGTCGCCCAAGGAACCTCCGAAGAAATCCCCATCCGTAAGGATCGAGCAGGCGGAGGCTCCTCCGGCCTCGTAAGCGGGCACCACGTCGGCGATATTCGCACCCGGATGCAGCCAGCCTTTGGAGGGGCTTTTACGCTTGAACTCGGCGATAATACCGGAGGGGGATGATTCCAGCGCCGCACGCATGGAACGTGTGTCACGCTCCATACGGTCGCTACCTAGAGCCAATAAGGTCTGTAAGCTTACGGCCTGTTTTTGCCGGGCTACCTCGATGCGCTTATTGGCGATAATATCTTGTAAGATGTCCTTTTTCATAGGATATGTTTCTTTATCAATGGTTCAAAGATATAAATTTACGGAATGTAGCCAATGCTTTTCCGCTTTCCAGTGATTCACGTGCCTCGGCGATACACGTCTCGATCTTTTTCTCAGGACAGATCACTTGGATGGCGAAGGCGGAGTTGGCGATCACGCAGCTCTTTTGGGCCTCTGTAGCCTTGTTCCCTAATACGGCGTCGAAGATACGGGCCGCTTCCTCCGGGGTCTCGCCGCCGTCGAGGTCCGCTTCCGTGCAACGTTTGAATCCGAGCATCTCCGGGGTATAAAGTTTCTCTTTCTCCGGCATGGCTACCTTGAAATCGGCCGTGAGGGAGATCTCGTCGTAACCGTCCAAGCTATGTACCACGGCAAAGCGAGTGCCGCTCTCTTGGTACGTATAATTATATAGGCGGAGTAGCGGGAGGTTATATACGCCTAACAATTGGTAAGTAGGCATGACCGGGTTGACCAGCGGGCCGAGCATATTGAAGAAACTGCGCACGCCGAGGCTCTTCCGTACCGGAGCTACCGCTTTCAGCGCCGGGTTGAACAAGGGTGCGTGGAGGTAGGCGATATGGCAGGTATCCATGGAGGTACGTAGCTTATCGATATCGTTTGTGAATTTTACGCCGTGTTGCTCCATCACGTTGCTGGCGCCGCTCACTGAGGTAGCCCCGTAGTTACCGTGCTTTACGACATTGTAACCGGCACCGGCCACTACGAAGCAGGAACAGGTACTGATGTTGAACGTGTTTTTCCCGTCGCCTCCGGTACCTACGATATCGATCGGCTTGTATTCGCTTAGATCTACCGGTACACGCATCTCCAGCAAAGCTTCCCGGAATCCGGTCAATTCCTCTACGGAGATACTGCGCATCAGGAATACGGTGATCAGACTGGCGATCTGGGAATCGTTGTAGCGTCCCTCCGCTATATTCTGGAGGATATTCCGGGCTTCTTCCCGGCCTAGATATTGGTGCTCGAATAATCTGTATAATATTTGCTTCATGTCTGTAATGTGTTGAATGATAAAATATTGCAGTTTTGCGATATTTCTTTATCGAAAAACTTTTGTTTCTCTAGGGGAAAACTCTTGTTTCTTGCTTGAGAAACATTAGTTTCACCATAGAGAAACTGATGTTTCGTTAGGAAGAAACTATAAGTGCCTTAGGAGGTAATTAGCGTTTCAGCCAGTTCTCTATAATTGTCTTCCCTTTGGGTGTCAACACGGATTCCGGATGGAATTGGATACCTCGTACATTGTACTCACGATGGCGCAAGCCCATGATCTGTCCTTCTTCCGTATCGACCGCCGTAATTTCCAGACAATCCGGGAAGTTTTCCTTGGAGACCGCCCAAGAATGATAACGCCCAACACGTATACCCGGTTCCAGTCCCTCGAAGATAGGATCTTTAGCGACAATCCGTATATCGGAGCAAACGCCGTGATGCACGTCGGTAAGGTTTATCAATGTGGCGCCGAATGCCTCGCCGATGGCCTGCTCGCCTAGGCAGACACCTAGGATGCTCTTTGTCGGGGCGTACCGGCGGATCAAGGGGAGGAGGATGCCGGCTTCCTCGGGGATGCCCGGTCCCGGGGATAGTAAGATCTTATCGAAACGCTCTATCTCTTCCAAGGAGATCTTGTCGTTGCGGTGTACCTCTACGTCCGCACCCAGTTCCTTCAATATATGTAGCAAATTGTAGGTGAAGGAATCGTAATTATCAAATAATAATATCTTCATTTTATATGTATTGTTGTTGTTGTAGAGACGGGGCGTGCCCCGTCTCTACAACCGGATAATCAATTGATTAATTTCTCCGCTAGATCTATCGCCTTCTTCAAGGCTCCCAGCTTATTGTTTACCTCTTGCAATTCACGCTCATCGTTGCTCTTAGCCACGATCCCGGCTCCCGCCTGATAGTAAAGTACGTTGCCACGGCTGACGAAGGTACGGATCGTGATCGCTTGGTTCAAATCACCATCCAGACCGATAAAGCCGATACAGCCGCCGTAAGCACCCCGGTTATGATGCTCGATGTCGGTGATCAGTTGCATGGCCCGTACTTTGGGGGCTCCGCTCAACGTGCCGGCGGGGAAGGTATCGACGTAGGTCTTTACCGGGTCGCTATCGGCGTTGATCTCGCCGCTCACACGGGATACGAGGTGGATGACGTGGCTGTAGTATTGTACCTCCTTATAGAAATCCACTTGCACGTCGTGGGCATTCCGGCTTAGGTCGTTGCGGGCGAGGTCTACCAGCATCACGTGCTCGGCGTTCTCCTTGGGGTCGGCTAGCAGGGCCTCGGTACGTTGTTTGTCTACCTCGATATTACCGGTACGGAAAGCGGTCCCGGCGATCGGGTCGATGCTGGCGTGTCTGCCCGTTACCTTGCAATGCGTCTCGGGGGAAGAGCCGAAGATACGGAAACCTCCGAAATCGAAGTAGAACAAATAAGGAGAGGGATTGATGCTGCGAAGAGCCCGGTACACCTTGAAGTCGTCTCCCTTGAACGGTTGCTCGAAGCGACGGCTCAATACGATCTGGAAGACATCTCCCCTGAGGCAGTGCTTGATGCCTTGGCGGACCATCGCCTTGTATTCCTCGCCGGTGATCGGGGAGGTCTCGGGACCCGCTGTCTGGAAGTTATAGGAGGCGAAGTTACGGTTCTCGATCAATGTCTCGATTTCTTCCAGCCGGCTAGCCTCGTCCTCTTGGAGCATCTCCACTAGGGTCAACTCGTTCTTGAAATGATTGAAGACAAGGATATACTTATATAATATGTATAGCATATCGGGGGCGTCGTTTTCCTCGTGATGAACTTCCATGACCGGGATGTTCTCGAAATAACGGACGGCATCGAAAGCCGTGTAGCCGAATAATCCGCAGACCTTCTTGTCCGCTCCCTCCACCTTGAAGCGGCCGAGGAAAGCGTTCATCGCCTCGGGTACGTTATAGTCTTCGGTGAGCGGGGTAACCTCACGGGTCTCGTCCGGGAAGGTAGCCGTGCATTCCCCGTTGTTGATACCGATGCTCGCCAAGGGGCGGAGCGCTATAAAGGAAAGGCTATTCTCGTTTCCGTGGAAGTCCGAGCTTTCCAACAGGGCCGATTCCGGGTAGATATCCCGCACTTTCAGATAGATGCTTACGGGAGTGTGAAGGTCGCCCATCACCTTCTTGCTTATCGTTTTGAAAGAATAATTCATGATAATTTATAATTAATGTAGGTGTCCATATCTTTATCGCCACGGCCCGAGACAGTCAGTACCACCACGTCTTCCGGCTTGAAGTTTACCTTGGCCAAGGCTCCCAAGGCATGGGCGCTTTCCAAGGCCGGGATGATTCCTTCCAAACGGGTCAACTCGAAAGCAGCCTCCAACGCCTCGTCATCATCGACCGCTAGGATTTGCGCACGGTGCTCTACGGAGAGGTTCGCGTGGATCGGGCCGATGCCCGGGTAATCCAAGCCGGCGGAAACAGAATAAGGTTCCTCGATCTGTCCGTCCTCGTTCTGCATGACCAAGGTACGTGCCCCGTGGATGATGCCCTCTTTACCCAATTGGATCGTGGCGGCGCTCATGCCGGAGTGGATGCCCTTGCCGCCGGCCTCGGCCAAGACGATCTTCACCCGCTCGTCGTCCATGAAATGATAGATCGTACCGGCGGCGTTACTTCCCCCGCCTACGCAGGCGATCAGGTAATCCGGGTGATCCCTTCCTTCCTTCTCCAGCAGTTGCTTCTTGATCTCCTCGCTGATAACGGATTGCAGCCGGGCTACCATATCCGGATAAGGATGGGGGCCTACCGTAGAACCGATAATATAATACGTATCCGAAGGATGACAGCACCAGTCACGGATCGCCTCGTTCGTGGCGTCTTTCAAGGTCATGTTTCCCGAGGTCACGGGCACGACGGTAGCTCCCAGCATTTCCATCTTCTGTACGTTGGCATGTTGGCGTTCCACGTCTGTCTTCCCCATATAAACGATACATTCCATATTCATCAAGGCACATACCGTAGCCGTAGCCACTCCATGCTGTCCGGCACCCGTCTCGGCGATGATACGGGTCTTCCCCATGCGGCGGGCTAGGAGGATCTGGCCGATCGTATTGTTGATCTTATGTGCTCCGGTATGGTTCAAGTCTTCCCGTTTTAAATAGATCTTACATCCGTATTTCTCGCTCAACCGTTTGGCCAAGTAAAGAGGGGAGGGGCGGCCTACATAATCACGCAATAACTGATCGAACTCTTCCTTGAAGCTATCGCTCTCCAACACTTGCAGATAGGTATTCTGTAAATTTTCCACGCATTGATGAAGGATCTCGGGAACATAAGCCCCGCCGAACTCACCATAGTAACCATTCTTGTCAACTTGATACGTTTTCATCTTTTATCTATTTTAGTTATTTTCCTTTTGAATTTGCCATAAAAAGAAAAGAGGCCTGCCGCAAGTGCGACAGACCTCTTTATATCTTTATGTAGTGTTTATATATACATACGAGTCTTCGTTCCTTACGACCTTTTGAGTTGTACGGAGCGCCACCACCAATATGTATTTACTACGAATGTTCTCATGACTCTGTTTTGTTATTACGGCAGCAAATATATGGAATCTTTGACAAACAGCAAATAAAATCGTACTTTTTTTATGAATGAGATAAAAAAGATCAGAAGGTCTATTAAAACTGCTCTATTGACAAATTGTAATTCATTGAGCCTTGCGTAGACGTGTATTGACGTTTTTGGTATTTGTTTTTATTATTTCGAAGAATAATTTGCTTTCAAAATAATAGTTTCTACCTTTGCGGAAACAATAAAAAACGATTAATATTTCTAATATGGATACTAAATTAACTGGAAAAACTCGCATAGAGAGCGATTTGATCGGCGCTCGTGAAATCCCCGCCGAAGCATTATACGGAGTTCAAACCTTGAGAGGAATCGAGAATTTCTCGATCAGTAAATTCCGTTTGAGCGAATATCCTTTATTCATTAAAGGATTAGCTATAACAAAAATGGCGGCTGCCATGGCTAACTTTGAATTAGGCTTGCTTACCGTGGAGCAAAAAGACGCTATCATCGCCGCTTGCGGGGAGATCATCGATGGCAAGCATCACGACCAGTTCCCGGTGGATATGATCCAAGGCGGAGCGGGTACGACTACAAATATGAACGCGAATGAGGTAATCGCCAACCGTGCCTTGGAATTGATGGGGCATGAGAGAGGTGAATACCAATACTGCTCACCGAACGACCATGTGAACTGCTCGCAATCCACGAACGACGCATATCCGACCGCTATCCATGTCGGTATGTATTTTAAGCATCTTCAATTGCTTCCCCATTTGGAGGAATTGATCGCCTCTTTCCGTAAGAAAGGGGAGGAGTTCTCGCAAATTATCAAGATGGGACGTACGCAGTTGGAGGATGCCGTACCTATGACGTTGGGACAGACCTTTAATGGCTTCGCCAGCATTTTACAGGATGAGATCGCTCACTTGAATGAGGCCGCCGCCGATTTCTTGGTGGTTAACATGGGAGCTACCGCTATCGGTACGGGTATTTGTGCCGAGCCGGGATACGCGGAGAAATGTATCGCGGCTTTACGTGAGATAACCGGATGGGATATCCGTCTCTCCTCCGATTTGGTAGGAGCTACCTCGGATACTTCTTGCTTGGTAGGCTATGCTTCCGCCATGAAGCGGGTTTGCGTGAAGATGAATAAGATATGTAATGACCTTCGCCTGTTGGCAAGCGGCCCTCGTTGCGGTTTGGGTGAGTTTAACTTGCCTGCTATGCAGCCGGGTTCGTCTATCATGCCGGGTAAGGTGAATCCGGTGATCCCGGAGGTGATGAACCAGATCGCTTATAAGGTAATGGGTAATGAGCTATGCGTGACCATGGCCGGGGAAGCCGCCCAGATGGAGCTGAACGCCATGGAGCCGGTGATGGCACAATGCTGCTTCGAGTCCGTGGATTTGCTGATCAATGGTTTCGATACCTTGCGTACCCGTTGCGTGGACGGTATTGTCGCTAACGAGGATCGTTGCCGTGAGGAGGTACATCATAGCATCGGCGTGGTGACGGCCTTGAATCCGGTAATCGGCTATAAGAACTCGACCAAGATCGCGAAGGAGGCGTTGGAGACCGGCGTTAGCGTTTATCAATTGGTACTGGATCATGGTATCTTGACCAAGGAGGAATTGGATACGATCTTAAGCCCGGAGAATATGATCAAGCCGGTGAAGTTGGATATCAAGCCTCGCCGTTAATCGAGTCCTATTATATAATGTATACCATTTGTGGACCGTATAGGTGGATTTTTCCATCCTATGCGGTCTTTTTTTAGATTATAATCTCTATCTTTGGACTGACTTAATTCTAATAATCATGATAAATAGACGAGATTTTTTAAAGAATGCGTCCCTTTTCACCTTGGGTGGCCTGATGGCCGGAAAGGTCGGGAGCGCAGATGCGGCTAAACCTGTCACTTCTGAAACGATGGCCGCTAAGACAGTTGGTTTACAAATCTATTCTTTAGGCAAGGAACTTTATGCGGATGTACCCGGTGGATTGAAAAAGATCAAGCAAATGGGGTACACGAATCTGGAATTGGCCGGTTACAAGGAAGGCAAGATCGGCGGTGTAGACATGATGGAATTCAAGAAGATGGTGGATGATGCCGGATTGAAGATCACCAGTTCCCACGTGAATCCTCCGGTACGTGAGTACACGAAGGCCAATCGCTCCCAGATCTCCGAGTATTGGAAGAAGACGGCTGATGACCATGCCAAACTAGGCGTGAAGTACTTGATCCAGCCCGGGCAACCGAGTACCCGTAACACCGAGGAAACCGCTTTCGTCTGCGAGATTTTTAACGAGGCGGGTAAGATCGTGAAAGCGGCCGGTATTCCTTTCGGCTATCACAACCATGAGATGGAGTTCGCCAAGGTAAATCCGGGTAGTACGGAGGCCAAGCTGGGAAGGCGTGTGAAAGGAGATTGCATCTATGAGTTGTTCTTGAAGAATACTGATCCTTCGCTTGTATTTTTCGAGATGGATGTTTATTGGGCCGTGATGGGACAACAAGATCCGATAGAGTGGTTGAAGAAATATCCGAACCGTATTAAGGTATTGCACATCAAGGACCGTGCTATTCTAGGCGAGTCCGGGATGATGAATTTCGAGAATATATTCCAGCAAGCTTACGCGAATGGAATCAAGGATTATTTCGTGGAGTTGGAGGGTATGCCTGACGGACGTTCCCAGTTTGAGGGCGTGAAAGGCTGCGTGGATTATTTATTGAAAGCACCGTTCGTGAAATAAGTCTTTTGACTCATTAAAAAAACGCTCATGGCGGTAGGATGCTTCCTCCGTTATGAGCGTGTTTGTTCGTAAAGCAGCCATACCAATAAAGGGATATAGTCCTTTAATTTCGTCCGTAATATCTTGAGCGCTTGAGAGATGCGGTATGCGATTGTTTTGGGGGATACGCCTGTCCGCTCGGCGATCTCGTTGTAGGTCATTTCCTCGAAACGGTTCATCTCGAATGCCTTACGGTATTCATCCGGGAGCTCCCGGATGGCCTTGGAGGCCAAGGCCATCAGTTCTCCTATATAAAAATCAGGATTCTCGAATTGCTCTTGGAACTTGGCGTACAATCTCTCGTGCACTTGTTGCTTAACCTGTATGTGGCTGATCGTATTGAGGCATTTATTGCGGACAATCGTGAAGAGGAGTGATTTCAGGGACATGTCCGCTACTAGGGATTTTCGGTTTTCCCACAGCCACATCATCACGTCTTGTACGATCTCCTCCGATTCTGGTACTGTTACATATTGGGAGGCGAAGGCGCACAATCCCCGGTAATATTGTTTGTACACGGTGTCGAACGCTTGTTCGTCTCCTGCGATAAGTTCTAGTGAAATTCGTTCTGCGTTCTCGTCCACAATAGTGTTTAAGTTTGTTTGGTTGCAAACTTAATGAATAATTCCGGATAAGAGGCATGAATCCCGCTACTTTTTCTTTCCTTGGTTGGCTACGGCTTCCATGAGTTTCTTGATTTCCTCCGGGTCGCCAAGGAAATAATCATTCACGAGTTTCAAGTCACCATCGAACTCGAACACGTATGGAACGGCTGTCGGGAGATTCAGATGAACGATCTCTTCATCGGAGATGTTTTTTAAATATTTGATGATTCCCCGCAAGCTGTTTCCGTGAGCGGCGACAAGGATCTGGTCGGCGGTCCGGAGCGTCGGGAAGATAACCTCTTTCCAATAAGGGAGAATCCGCTCAACCGTATCTTTCAAGGATTCCGTACGGGGCAACTCTTTATCCGGCACGTCTTTGTAGCGGATATCGAAGCGAGGGTTACGAGGGTCGTCTTCCGATAGGGGAAGCGGGGCTATATCGTAACTGCGACGCCAGATCAAGACCTGCTCGTCTCCATACTTTTGGGCGGTCTCGCTCTTGTTCAACCCTTGTAGCGATCCGTAATGTTTCTCGTTCAGCCTCCAGCTCTTCTCCACCGGGATCCAGTCTTGGTCCATGCGATCCAATACACAATTCAAGGTTTTGACGGCCCGTTTTAAATAAGAGGTATAGGCTTTATTGAACACATATCCTTTTTCTTTCAATAGGTTGCCGGCCCTATAAGCTTCGGCCACGCCTTTTTCTGTCAAATCCACATCGGTCCAACCGGTGAACCGGTTCTCTTTATTCCATATACTTTCGCCGTGGCGAAGCAATACGATACTTTTCATAGGTCTTTTTATTTTTATGATTTGTTTTTTTCGAAATCCTCGATGACTTCTTTTAATATAGGTAGATGACTATGTTGTACATCCTTCGCTGCCGTGAGGAAAGTGACAACCGGATGCTTCTCGATCTCTCGTAAGAAAGGAATGAAATCCGGGTTCTGCTTGATCTCCATCCCGTAGCGACCTTGGAATACTTCCCAATGCCTGTCTTTATCCTCGTGGAACCATTGGCGTAACTCCTTGGATGGAGTGATGTCTTTTCTCCATTCGTCAAACTTCGCATCCTCTTTCTTCAGTCCTCTGGGCCATAGCCTGTCGAGAAGAATGCGATAACCATCCGCCTCACTTGGCTCCTCATAAATCCGTTTTAAAAGAATCTTTACCATTAGAAGTCTCATTTTGTGGTAAAACAGTAGAAAGAGGGATATTGTTGAGCCTTTCTTTAGGAACGGTATTTTTGCCATTATTCAATTTTCTTGAAAAAAATCGTTTTTTTGTTTAGTACATCTTTTGTCTTAACTGTATTAATTATAGAAACAAGAAAAAATGGAAATAAACGAAGACATATTGATCCGATACATCAATGGGATGTTGACCGAGGAGGAAGCTGCGGAGGTGAAAAACTGGCGGGCCGCCTCTCTAGAAAACGAGAAACTGTTGGAGCAGGTCTATTTTACAGCTCAAGTGGCAAGTCGCCTAAAAGTCATGCGGACCGTGAACCCGGACGAGGCGTTGTCTCGTTTTAAATCAAGAATCCATAAGAAAGAGAAAAGATTAGCTTTAAGACAAGTGTTAGGTGTTATTCAACGGGCTGCGGCCGTGTTATTCATTCCAGTCTTTCTTTTATCCGCTTATTTGTTCATACAGCAGGGTCAAGGGAACGTGCGTACGCTAGCCGTACGCACGAATCCTGGGGTGGTTTCGGCATTCGATTTACCTGACGGTTCTAAGGTTTGGCTGAATGCCAATAGCGAATTGAGATATCCTTCGGACTTCAATGCGGATACCCGTACGGTGGAATTAACCGGACAAGGATATTTCGAGGTGACGAAGAATGCCCATAAGCCTTTTATTGTGAAAGCGGATAAAGATTACTCGGTAGAGGTGTTGGGTACTTCTTTCAATGTATCCGCTTACAAAGACGAGAGTATGATAGAGACCACCTTGGTAGAGGGATCGGTAAAGTTGAACGTCGTGTCCGGAGGAAAGCGAATGACACAGATGTTGAAGCCAAACGAGAAAGCTGAGTATCAAAAGGGTGCTGACAAGATCAAGGTGTTCGACGTGAATACCGAATATGACACGGCTTGGAAGAACGGGGAGATTATCTTCAGGAACCATCCGATGGATAAAGTATTGAAAACGCTGGAACGTCATTATCACGTAGTATTCGAGGTGAAAGATAACGAGATACTCAAGTCCATAATAACAGCCCGTTTCAAGGACGAGCAATTGCCTCAAGTATTGGAATACCTGAAATTGGCGTCGGGAATCCAGTATGCGATACATAAACCTACCGTTAAGGACAGTGGATCGGGAACCTCAGTCGTGGAAATATCAAAATGAGAAATAATGTGTAACCTTCTAAAATACGTCTGCCCATGAAGAAAGAATAAATAAGGATTAAAAACATACGGAAGAATATTGGCGTATTCTCCCGTACGAAAAGTCAAGAAGAGCTGTTGGCGCAGCTACAAATAACTTTATTATAAATAGTAACACTACAAAAATATGAATAAAATTGTAACCTTAAATGCTTTAAGGGGGAATAGTTATTCTCTTTTTCGAAAAATTCCGTTAATGATTAACATGGGGGTATGCGCATTCTGTTTGGTACCGGCCATGGTTTTCGCAGAGAACACGCATGAAGTCACAGTCTTAAACGCTCAACAACAGACACGAAAAGCAGTCGGTGTCGTTACGGACAAAACGGGCGAGGCTATTATCGGTGCTAACGTAATTGTCAAAGGAACTACCAACGGTACCATCACGGATATGGATGGCCGTTTCGAGTTGGATGTTCCTAACAATGCGACTTTACAAGTTTCCTATATCGGCTTTAATACGCAAGAGATCGTCTTTACCGGACAACCTTCTATAGAGGTTCAATTGGTCGATGATACGCAAGCCTTGGATGAAGTCGTGGTAACCGCTTTGGGTATCAAGCGTGAGAAAAAGGCTTTGGGATATTCTATGTCTGAATTGAAAGGTGAGTCCCTGACGCAAACCCGTGATGCTAACGTGGCCAACGCTTTGGCTGGAAAGGTAGCTGGTTTGCAGATCAAGCAAAATGGTACCGGTGTCGGTGGTTCCTCTCGTATCGTGATTCGTGGTAATAACTCTATTACTGGTAATAACCAGCCGTTGATTGTTGTGGACGGTGTACCTATCGATAACTTTAGCGGTGGTACGGATGACTATTGGGGTAACGGTAACGTGGATAAAGGTTCCGGTATCTCTGATATCTCCCCAGATGATATCGAGAGTATGTCCGTATTGAAAGGCCCGGCAGCCGCGGCGTTGTATGGTAGCCGTGCAGGTAACGGTGTCGTGATGATCACGACTAAGAAAGGTAGCCAGAATAAAGGTTGGGGCGTAAGTATCAATTCGAATTTCACGGCTGAGAACCCGATGCAAACTCCGAAGTTCCAAGATGTATACGGACAAGGTATCGACGGCGCTTTCGATAATAATAAAGCGACGAGTTGGGGTGCCGTTATGGATGGTTCTCCTAAGGATATGGCGATGGGATCTCATCCCTATGCGGCTAGAGATAATAATCTGTACAAGGACTTTTTGCGCACTGGTACCACTTGGACGAATAGCGTGGATTTGAGTAAGAGCTCCGAGGATATCACTTTCCGTGCCGGTGTGACACGCTTGGATAATAAGGGGGTTGTCCCGAATAGCGGAATGGATCGTACGTCTATTAACTTGCGTTCTACGGCTAAGCTGTCTAAATGGTTATCGGCTGACGTGAAGGTCAATTATGTAAGCCAGCATACGAACAACCGTGTGAAATTAGCGGGCGACCCGGATAATATCTTCCTTAACTATTTAAGTATGCCTCGAAGTGTGGGCTTCTCTGACTATGACGCCTATAAAGATAATGATTGGAAACGTGCGGACGGAAAGCCCGCTGGTTATCTGATCGACACGGGAGCCAACGCCAATAACCCGTATTGGTCCGCTTACCGCAATACGAACAAGGATAAGAAAGACCGCTTTATCGGATTCGCGGCCTTGGATTTCACGTTTACGGATTGGTTGAGCTTGAAGCTTCGCTCTGGTATGGATAATTACACCATCCAGTATGAGACGATTCGTGCGACAGGTAACCCGTATTGGGAGAACAACGGTAGCATGACTGCCAATATGGAGAAATTCACCGAGATCAACTCTGATTTCTTATTGACTGCTAAAGGCAACTGGGATCGATTCGGTATCGTAGGTACGGTAGGTGGTAATATGATGTACCGTAATTCTACATGGTACAAGGAATCATCCGGTGAGTTTGTGATTCCCGATTTCCATGCGATCGCCAACGGTAAGACACATGGTGGTGAGTATACTCGCAACCGTAAACAAATCAACTCGCTATATGCTACGGCATCATTGTCTTGGGACGACTATTTGTATTTGGACTTAACCGCTCGTAACGACTGGTCTTCAACACTTCCGAAAGACAATGACTCTTATTTCTACCCGTCGGTAGGTGTTAGCTGGATTTTCACCCAAATGTTGAATAAGATGGGGCATAACACGGGTATTCTTTCTTTCGGTAAGATCCGTGCGTCTTGGGCTCAGGTAGGTAATGATACGGACGCTTATATGCTGCGTGATTACTATAAGATCGATTACGATATCAAGGGTGGTATCTTCAGTGCGAATAATGAGGACTGGATGGCCAATCCGAACTTGAAGAACGAGACGATCAATTCATGGGAGTTAGGTCTTGAGTTAAAGGCTTTCGATAACCGGGTTGGTGTCGATGTCGCTTACTATAAGAAGAATGCTAAGGACCAGATCATAAAAATCGATGTTCCGTCTGCGACCGGTTTTAAGAAGAAGATGATCAATGCCGGTAATATTGAGAATAAGGGTGTCGAGATTGCTGTGAATGCCACTCCGGTGATTACGGATAGCGGATTCCAGTGGGATACTCAATTGAACTGGTCAAAGAATAATAATAAGGTCGTTTCATTGACGGAGGATACGAAAGAGCAGATTCTAAGTGATAAGTCGGTTACTTTCTTGAAGATTGTGGCTCATGAAGGAGGTGCTTACGGTGATATCTATGGCTATGCTTATCAACGTGATGACAAAGGTAATGTTATCATCGGTGAGGATGGTGTGCCTTTGCGTACGAGTGACATGGAACTATTGGGTAATAACCAACCGAAATGGATGATGGGTTGGAGTAATACCTTGTCTTATAGGAATTTCGTGTTGAGCTTCATGTTCGATATGCGTTATGGCGGTGATGTGTATATGGGGTCTATCCGTGCGGGTGCTTCATCTGGTAACTTAGAGATGACGTTGGATGGTCGTGACGGTATGGTAGTTCCGGGTGTATTGGTGGACGGTTCCCCGAATACAAAGAGTATAACTTCTCAGGCTTATTGGAATGGTGTTTCAAATAATACAGAAGCTTATATGTATGACGCTACAAATATTCGTTTACGTGAATTGAATCTAGGCTATAATTTCCCGAGAACCATGTTGGCTAAGACTCCATTTACCGCCGCACGTTTGAGTTTCGTGGCTCGTAACTTATTCATGATCTATAGTAAGACAAAGGGCTTTGACCCGGAAGCTGCTTATACATCCGGTAACGCCCAAGGTATTGAGTACGGTTCTATGCCGACAATGAGAAGCTTAGGTTTTAATATTAATCTGGCTTTTTAAAGAAACATAAATCTAAAAATAGAATTATTATGAAGAGTATAAAGATATTAACAGCTTGTTCGTTAATGATGCTAAGTGCAACTAGTTGCGACTTGACGGGTATAAATGAGAATCCGGATAAACCAACAGACGACGTGAACTATAATATGAACGAACCCCGTCTAGCCTCTACATTGCGTGGTGGCTTGATCATCGAAGGTAACGTGGAACAACGTTTGAAACCATTACAGATTGATTTTTATTCCCAGATGACTGTCGATGGTGGTGGATGGGGTACCAAGAACTATATTCAAGACGATGAATGGAATAATCTCGTTTGGGAAGAATATTTGAAACAGATCGCCTCTATTAATATAGTGATCCGTAGTCTGACGGAAAAGGATAAGGATGCTTATGCGAATACGATTGCTTTCGCCCGGATATGGCGTGTATATGTGCATACGCTGGCTGCCGATAAATTTGGCCCGATGCCTTTCCCTGCTTATGAGATTGTAGAGGCGAATCCTCCTTATAAATCGTTGAAGGATATCTATGACGAGTACTTCAGGGAACTTGATGCTGCCATAAATGGCTTTAACGATAGTGCGCAACCTATTTTTTCTGATGCGGGTATCGACTTGATTTATAAGAATGATGTATCGAAGTGGAAACGTTTTGCCAATTCCTTGCGTCTGCGTTTGGCTGTTCGTTTGACAGAAGTGGATCAGGAGAAATGTATAGCTGAGGCAAATGCCGCTATTTCATCACCAGCAGGGTTGATCTCGGATAAGGCTGATAACGCTTATATGCCACCGAAGGCTGATGGCTCTTGGGGACAGGATTACAATTATACGATGTTCCAGATTACATGGAGTGGTCCGATTTGTATGTCAAAATCGGTTGAGAAACTGGTGACTAATATCGGTGGTGTCGCTTGGCCTCAAGGTGTAGTGAACCAGACGTCCGGTGTTGCGGTTTCTAGCGTACATCCGGAAAAGGTAGATCCTCGTGCCCCGAAGATTTTCCAGCCGGGTATTGAGAATGGAGATTGGAAAGGTTTGGTATATGGACCTAAGGCAGAGGAAGCCAATACCGGAATTTATCAATCGAAACAATGTGCTGAGCTTGGCTTTATTATTAAGGATGGCTATCCCTATAAATCTCGTCCGTATGATTTGTTCCTTTCTGAAGAGGTTCATTTTTTGAAGGCTGAATTATATGCTCGTGGTTTTATCGCTGGTGATGCTAAATCGGAATATGAGGCAGGTGTTCGTGCGTCTTTCGCTACTTGGGGGGTTACTTCTGAGGTGGACGACTACCTGACTTCTACAGAGAAAAATGAGGCTGGTACAAGTGCTAGATATGATGATCAACAAGGTGCGGGAAATACAGCTTTGGAAAAGATCATTACTCAGAAATATATCGCTGGGATACCTGATTTGGCGCAAGAAGGTTGGAATGATAAACGTCGTTTAAATTTACCCCGTTTGGATGTTGCTGTCTATCGAGATCAAGCTGTTTACAATAATAATGATAAGGATATCTTGAAGTCAGCTAATTTTATTAAACGAATGAGGTATCCAACAAAGGAAAGTTTGATTAATGCCACTGAGTACGAGAAAGGCAAATCCATGTTAGGTGGTAAAGGCGATATTGTATCTACTCCGTTGTGGTGGGATAAGAATTCCAACTATTGCACATCTTCAAAATAAAGGAATAGGCGAATTCTGTATTACTTCAGTATGAAGATATTAATTAAAATATTATATTATGAGTAGATTATTGGTGTATCTAGTTACTGTGATTTTTTGTGTTACAAAAACTTTTGCTCAGTCTGAACCTTTTTATTTTATTCAATTATCAGATCCTCAGTTTGGAATGTTAGAAAAGAATAAAAGTTTCTCTCAAGAGACAAAAATCATGGAAAAGGTTGTTGCTGTTATTAATAATTTGAATCCGGCATTTGTGGTTATAACGGGTGATATGGTAAATGATGGTGAAGATCAAAATCAAATTAACGAATTTAAACGAATTTGTACTTTGATAAAAAAAAACATCCCTGTTTATGTGTTACCAGGTAATCATGATTTAAATCAACAGAGTACAGATGAGTCTATTTCTTGTTATATGGATGAATATGGATATGATTGTTTTTGCTTTCATTTAAATAATAGTTGTTTTATTGGATTAAATACTCCTATTATTTTTGCAAATAGAGAAGAAAAAGAAAAAAAACAACTGGTCTGGTTGGAGAAAAATCTAGAGAACTCTCAGAAATGTAATCATCGTATCCTTTTTGGACATTATCCTTTCTTTGTGAAAGAGCCTAATGAGACAAATAGATATGAGAATATTCCCATAAAAAAACGGAAAATATACTTAGATCTTATGGATAAATATCGAGTAAGTAATATGTTTGCTGGACATTTACATTATAATGCGATGAGTTCTTATGGAAATTTCAATATTACAATAACAAATTCTATTTGTACTCCTTTGGGGGAAGATCGAATTGGTATTCGAATTGTTAAGGTATATCCGGATAAGATAGTTCATGACTATTATGATTTAGATCAAATACCTTCTAATATCACTTTGTAATGAATTGGTTATAAAAAGAGGATGCCTCATGCATCCTCTTTTTAATCTGAAGCTTTAATCTTTATACTTATATATAAAGAGTTTTTTTAAGTGTAATACTAGATGATTTTATTGCTTTAATCAATTACTTCCGCTGAGTGCAGCATATATGTAGCAGGACACTGCCTATAACGTTGACTGGGGGCTTTGTTTGTACCACAACTTGTTTTCATCGCTTCATGAATCAGTTATACGATATGTTTTGATGAGTATATGTTTACATAGTTTTGTGCGTAAATATTTGAAATCCTTGTGGTTTGATGGATGTGGTATTGAAAATTTAGCGGAATTTATTTGCCATAATGAAAATTTCTGTAACTTTGTTCACTATGAGCATGACGATAAGAGTATTTTTTATCATTTAATCTTTGTTGAATTATGAGATTGTGTATTAGTGTATTCTCTCTATTGTTATTATGTTTATTCCCACTAGATGCCCAACAGGAATATGCAGAATCTTATATTCATATTTCAGCTTCTGTTAGCTTGGCGGAAGCCTTAGATGAGATCGAGAGCCAAACCAATTATTCTTTTATTTATGATGCTCGAGTGATCAATTTATCCGAGAAGTTGCGTAGCCCTTTATCTGGACGTACGGTTTTTGAGATTTTAAATTTATTGTTTAAGGATAGGACGATTGTCTATACAGTTATGAATGACCAGATTATTTTGAGTAAAAAAGAGACAATAATTCAGATACAACAAAAATTGGATGGTAAGATAAAAGGTATCGTGACTGATCACGAAGGAGAGCCTATTGCCTGCGTGAATGTGGTGGAGAAGGGAACAAAGAACGGTACGATTACGGATGTGGATGGTCGTTTTGTCTTGGAGCTTCCTAAGGAGACTACTTTAGTTTTTTCTTATATTGGTTATCGTTCACGAGAAATTGAGTATGAGGGGCAATTATTTTTGAATGTTCAGCTGGAAGATGATACTCGGATTCTAGACGAGGTGGTTGTTACGGCTCTTGGTATCGAAAAAAAGGGATCTTCTTTACCTTATGTCACTCAATTGATCTCTGGAGAGGAATTAGTAAGGACCAAGGATTTTAATTTTATGAGTACGCTTTCGGGAAAGATGGCAGGTCTTCAGATAAATCGGACTTCCGCTGGTCTGGCTAGCTCTTCTCGAGTGATTATTCGAGGAAGTCGTTCTGTATCCGGAAATAATCAACCTTTGTATGTAATGGATGGTGTCCCTATCTTGTGTGTTAGCAGTGAGCAAACCTCGACGGCGATTGGAGGTGCAGCTGATGCCGGTAATCGAGATGCGGGAGATAATATCTCTAATTTAAATCCCGATGATATAGAGAGTTTGAGTGTCTTGAAAGGGGCTTCGGCCTCTGCGTTGTATGGGGGACAAGCGGCGAACGGTGTGATCTTGATCAAAACGAAAAAAGGTAAGGCCGGGGTACGGAATATTCATTTCTCCTCGTCGCTGACTGTCGATCAAGCGATCAGTCTCCCCAAGTTTCAGAATGAGTTTGGACGGCTGGAAGGGGCGGAAACTTGTTGGGGAGACCGGGCTTCTCTTCCGGTCTATGACCCTGTCGGCGATTTTTTCCGGACGGGTATTACCGCTATTAACTCATTGATATTTACGGCAGGGAATAGCCATGTGCAAAATTATTTCTCGTATGCCAATACGACCGCACGGGGCATTGTTCCTAAGAATAATTTAAGCAAGCATAATTTTAATCTCCGTGAAAGTTCTTCTTTCTTTGATGATCGTTTGATCTTGGAGGGGCAGGCAAACTTGATACTCCAAACAATCAAAGGGAAACCTACGGTCGGGGGATTTTATATGAACCCGTTACAAGGTTTATACACGTTTCCTAGAGGGATGGATATGGCGCCTTATAAGGAGAACTTTGAGGTATATAACGAGAAACGGAATATGAACGTCCAGAACTGGTATACTACGATTACTGATTTTGAGCAAAATCCTTATTGGTTGGTCAACCGTACGGAAAACGAGGATAAACGTGCCCGTGTGTTGGCGTTGGCTTCCGCTAGTTTCAAGGTGACAGATTGGCTTACGTTACAGGGCCGTGGAAATATCGATTATGTGAATGATAAGTATCAGCAGGAAATATACGCTTCTACCTCTCCGGGTATCGCCGGTGAGAACGGGCGTTACATTTATTACACCTGCCAGACTACGTTGCTCTATGGGGATTTGATGGCCAAATTGAATAAAAGCTGGGATGATTTCTCCTTGAACGCCGCTATCGGTACGAGCATAACGGACACACGCACCAGTGCGTTGAGGCTGGATTCGAAAACGGCTTCCTTGTATTATCCGAATGTCTTTACGATTGCTAATATTAACATGTCGTCCAGTGCCTACATCGAGGAGTTGGATGACGCACGCCGGCAAATGCAATCCTTTTTTGCTATGGCGCAGTTGGGATATAAGGAAAGCCTTTACTTAGATGTGACCGCACGTAATGACTGGTCATCTACCCTTGCGTTTACGGAACGTAAATCAAGAGGTTTTTTCTATCCTTCAGTCGGTCTTTCTTGGATTATCCCTAAATCCTTCTCGATGCCTTCCTTGATATCTTTTGGGAAAGTACGGGCTTCTTGGAGTAAGGTGGGTAATGATATACCTTTATTCGTTAGCAATACGGTAGGCCATATCGCAGCGGGCGGGATTCCCCAGCCGAATGATACGGCTCCGTTCGGTACCTTGAAGCCGGAGATGAGCAGCTCTTTTGAGATAGGTACTGAATGGAAATTCTTTGATTATCGTATGGACGTGGATCTTACGTTTTATAAGACCAACACGAAAGAGCAACTCTTTTCTTTGCCTTCTTCCGCTGGAGCCGCTTACAAGTATTATTTTGTGAATGCGGGAAATATACAGAATATGGGAGTAGAATTGACGCTAGGTGCGGTTCCCATATTAACGAACCAGTTTAAATGGAATACGACACTCAACTTTTCTCGGAATAAAAATGAGGTAAAAAAACTGCACGATGATTTGGCTAGCTTTATTCAAGGAAACGAAGGGTTCTCTTCTAGCTATGCGATGCGTTTGGTGGAAGGTGGTTCGTTTGGCGATATCTATGGGAAAGCTTTTGAGCGGGATAAATATGGTGCGATCGTGTATGGCCGGGACGGTTTGCCCCAAGAGATCGGTAGCGGGAATACGGTTAAGGTGGGGAATTGCAATCCGGCGTTCCTATTGGGTTGGGGGAATAGTTTCACGTATAAGGATTTCTCATACTATTTCCTGATAGACGGGCATTTTGGGGGAGAGGTATTGGCCCAGACGCAGGCTGTGCTTGACCAAATAGGAGTGAGTAAGGTTTCTGGAGAGGCCCGTACGATGGGGTATGTGGATTTGGAAGGGCATCATATTTATAACATAAAAGGATTTTATGAGCAGGTGGGAGGACGAAACGGCGTGACCGAATATTATATGTACAATGCTACCAATATCCGTTTGCGAGAGTTATCTTTGGGATATACGCTACCGAAGAGATTGTTGGGAAGAAAACAATTTGTTAAAAAGGCGGAACTGTCTTTTGTCGCCCGGAATCTATTCTTTATTTATAAAAAGGCTCCATTTGATCCGGATGCCATACTTTCGGTGAGTAATAGTAATCAAGGGATCGATATATTCGGGATACCGACTACGAGAAGTGTTGGCTTTAATGTGAAACTTTCATTCTAAGTGTATGAAGACAAGATTTCTGAATGAAATGGCAAGTCTGTTGGTCGTATTACTCCTTTTTTCTTGTACGGGTAAATTCGAGGAGTATAATACCGATAGTACGGGGTTTACTGACGAGCAGAAAACGTATGATTATAATACGTTCGGTGTCTGGTTAAAAGTAGTCCAGATGGGGATTTATTTTAATTATGATTGGGGGAATGGTAAGAACTGGCATTTCCAAACGATGCAAAATCTGAATGCGGATATGTTTTCCGGTTATATGCATGATTTTAAACCCTTCAACGCCGGATTGGGAAATACGGTCTATAATTTGCAGGATGGCTGGAATGGCACGATGTGGGATAATACGTATGGATATATCATGACGGAGATAAAGCAGACGGAAGATCATTCCCGTGATAAATATCCGGCTTTCTATGCGATCGCTAAAATACTGAAAGTAGAGGTCATGCATCGGATCTCGGATTATTATGGCCCGATCGTGTATACGAAGTTCGGGGAGTCGGATGCCGGGGTAATGCCGGATTCCCAGAAAGACGCTTATTATGCTTTTTTCCGGGATTTGGGGGAGGCTATTCACTTGCTGTCTGAATATGATGGAGAGGAAACCTTTTCTCGTTTCGATATGATTATGCCGGAGAATTACAGGACGTTTGGGGAATGGATGCGTTTCGCCAACTCATTACGTTTGCGCTTGGCGGTTCGTATCGCTATGGCCGACCCTGATAAGGCAAGGGATGAGGCGCATAAGTCGCTGACACATCCAGCCGGTTTGCTGGAGGAGGCTTATGAGGTCGTCGCGGTTTCTACCGCCGGAACCGGCTACTCGAATCCGCTAGGGGAGATCAATAAGGCGTGGGGAGAGGTTTTTATGAACGCTAATATGGAATCGATCCTTAAAGGATATAAAGACCCTCGGTTATCCTGTTATTTTGAGCCTGCTACCGGACAGGGATATTCCGGGGAGTACCGGGGAATCCGGCAAGGGACAGGATTTAATCATTCCCGCTATAGTGAGCATTCGAGAAGCACGATTACCCAGAAAACGGACGCTATATTAATGACGCCCGCGGAAGTTTGGTTCTTACGTGCGGAGGCAGCCTTGAGAGGCTGGTCCGGGGAGGATGCCGGGACTTGCTATGAGCAAGGCGTACGATCATCGTTCAATCAATGGAGGGTAGGAGAGGCCAATACTTATTTGCGGAGTGATCTTGTAGCCGCCGATTTCGTGGATACGTTTACTCCCGAATATTCGGCGAAGGCGCTTTGCTTGGTGTCTCCGGCATGGGATGAAGAAGCCTCTAGGGAGACCAAGCTGGAGAAGATCATTACCCAAAAATGGATCGCTTGTTACCCCGAGGGCTGTGAGGCTTGGGCGGAGCAGAGGCGTACCGGTTATCCCCGTTTGTTCCCGGTTTTGGTGAATAAAAGCAATGGAAAGATCGATACGCGAACGATGATTCGTCGTTTGAATTTCCCGGTTAGCATTATTTCCGGTAACCCGGCTCAGTATTCCGCCTTGTGTGAGTATCTGGGAGGTCCGGATACCGGAGGTACTCGTTTATGGTGGGATACCGGAGTGAATTTTCGTGATTAACGACTAATTTTTCCTCTTCCTGCCAATATAATACCGAGATTCCCCTAAAAAATACTACCTTTGACATCGAAAATTATAAAAAAAAGGTTTTATGTCTTTAAAACGTTTTGGTGTCTCTTTGGAAGACAATCTGTTGGAATCATTGGATCAATATGTGAATGAGAATGGTTTCGCCAATCGTTCGCAGGCGATTCGTTTTCTGATAGAGAAGAATGTAGCCGAACGTAAATGGCAATGCAACCATATCGTAGCCGGGACGATCGTGATCATGTATGACCAAGTCAAGAAAGAGATCTCATTGAAAATCACGGGTATCCAACAAAATTATAAGGATGTGATTTTGTCGTCTTCCCAGTATTATATCAATCAGAATTTTTGCTTGCATATAGTGACGGTGATGGGAACGGCTCACCGCTTGACAGAATTGTCGGATAAGTTGACGACAATCAAAGGCATTAAGCATGGTAAGTTGGTGATGAGCCGGGCGGATTAATGCTTTTTTTTGCGGGCTTGGTAACACGTTTTTTGGTAAACGTGCCACTGCGGGATGTTTAAAATGATAAATATTATAGATGTAAGTAGTATATGAGAAAAGAACTTTTACTAGTTTCCGGACTGTTGATAGGCTCCATGGCGTTTGCGATAGATCCGGCAGAGATTGACAGTCTGATCAATTTGAAAGGGGTGGTGGTTTCCGCCAACAAGATCCATGTGAACCGGAACAGTGTGCCATTATCTATCTCGGTCATCGAACGGGAGGAGATTGAGGCTAGCAGTGAATCGGCGTTGCTTCCCGTATTGTCGGAGCGAGTACCCGGGCTGTTTGTCTCGGAAAAAGGGATTACAGGTTTCGGCGTTTCCGAGGGAGCGGCCGGGACGGTTAATATCCGGGGGGTCGGACAGGGTAATAAGGTCTTGATGTTGTTCGATGGACAGCCTCAATGGGCCGGTCTATTCGGCCATTCGCTTCCGGATACCTATGTGGCTTCGGACGTGGAAAAGGTGGAGGTGATCCGTGGTCCGGGTTCCTTGTTATACGGCTCGAACGCTATGGGAGGTGTCGTGAATATCATCACCCGCCAGCATAATCAGCCGGGACGGCGTACGCAAGCCCGTATCATGTACGGCTCGTATAACACCCAGAAGTATATGATTAATAATGGGTACAATATCGGTAACTTTAGTAGTTATATCTCCTTGAATCATGACCGCACAGATGGACATCGTCCGGATTCGAAGTTTCATATCACGAATGGTTTCGCTAAGTTAGGATATAAGATTGATGATCATTATAAGGTGACGGGAGACGTAAGCTTAGCTAAGTTCAAGAACCAGAACCCGGGAGAGATAACAAATCCGCTTATCGATAATATCATGAATATCCTGCGAGGTACTACCTCCTTCGCTTTAGAGAATAATTACGGGAAGACAAGTGGTGCCCTTCGTGCTTTCTACAACTGGGGCCATCATAAGATTGATGATGGGTATAATCCGGGCGGGACGCCTAATCCTTATCTGTTTTATTCGGACGATCATAATGCGGGTTTCTTGCTTTATCAGTCTTTCCGCTTGGTGAAAGGGAATAGTTTTACGGTCGGCATCGATTATAAGAACTGGGGTGGTCACGCATGGCAGGATAGTATCAATGGTAACCAGAATGAGTTGGTGAATAAGACCGTGAACGAGGTAGCCGGATACGTTATCATGCAGCAGGATCTATTTGACAAGGTAAGCTTGAACGCCGGGGTTCGTTATGAGCATAACAGTATCTTCGGCGGCGAGTGGATTCCGCAGGCCGGCTTCACGGTACGTCCGTTCGAGGGGAACGTGATAAAGGCTTCTTTGTCGAAAGGCTTCCGGAGTCCGAATATACGAGAGATGTACATGTTCCCGCCTCAGAACCCAGATTTGAAACCGGAGCGCATGATGAACTACGAGGTATCCATCGGGCAGACATTTTTGGACGGCAACTTGTTTACGGAGTTGACTGCCTTTTTTATCGACGGGCAGGATATGATCGAGACGACACGTATAGACGGACGGCCTAAGAATGTCAATACGGGTACTTTTACGAATAAAGGTATCGAGTTCGATTCCCGTTACCAGATTCTCAAGAATTTGAGCCTCGATATGAACTATAGCTATTTGCATACGAGCAAGGCCCTGCTGGCGGCTCCGGCGCATAAGTTTTTCGCTGGCGTGATGTATGCCCCGGGACGTTTCACTTTCAACGTGAACGTACAATCCATTTTCGACCTTTATATCAATACGGCGGACAAGGTGAAAGAGGATTACACGGTTTTGAACGCGAAGGCAGCCTACCGTTTCGGTACACGTGATAAAGGCTTGAATCTATTTGTCAAAGGAGAGAATTTAACGGCTACCCGTTATTCTATCAACGAAGGATTCCCGATGCCGAAGGCGATATTTATGGGAGGTATAGACGTAACTTTCTAGCATGGGTGGAAAAAGAACTTCCCCGAATACTCATATCTCCTTGAATTTTATGTCTACTTTCTAATATTTGTTTTATCTTTGCTTCATCAGAGTTTATTTGATTTTGATTAAAAGAATAAAACGTTATATATATGGATGTGAAAAATGATTTGGGTGGAGGAAAGCCCACGTTGCTAATCGCGGAGGATGAGGAAAGTAATTATTTACTTCTGAAGACCATTTTACATAAATATTGTAATTTGATCCGTGCTAAAACTGGTTTGGAAGCTTTGGCTCTCTTTAAGGAAAACGAGGTGGACTTGATCTTGATGGATATAAAGATGCCTGAGATGACGGGTATCGAGTCCTTGAAGGAAATCCGTAAGCTATCGAAAGATATCCCCGTAATCATGCAGTCGGCTTATGTATTCGACTCTGATATGGAAGCCGCTAAAGAAGCCGGGGCTTCCGGTTTTATCACGAAGCCGATCAATCTAAAGGTATTGAAAAATACGATATCGCAGTATTGTCCGTCAATCGTATGGTAAGGATTTATTAAGATGTTTTAGATTTGTATAAACGGCATTTTGCCGTATTTTTTGTTATTTTTGTAGAAAATCGTCAAGAGGACGCTTTACAAATGTATTCTAATCTACAAAAATGACATGCTTATGATAAAAAAAGAACATCTTGTATCCGACATTTCTAAACTGAAAAAAGTATATAACCAGAGCTTCCCTTGGTTGGTGACCTTAGCGGAAGAAAGTGAGAACGCAAAGTATTTTAAGGATGCTTTGCGTTCTCTTATTTTATCCTGGCTCACGGAAAAGGAAAGTACCCAAGAAAACGTAGGAATGGCGGTGGCGAGGCGTATCCTTCTTTTGATTGAGCATGATGATACTTTCGTGGACGAGCTGTCTACGGGCGAGCGTCTTCCGGTGCGGACGGTCACTTATCTTTGGCAGTTCCTGACCGGCCATTTGGAAAATGAGGTCTCTCCTGATTTATTTATCGACCTATACCATCAGTTTGATTTATTGGAACATCCGGTTGAGATCCTGCCGGACCGGGCATTGGTGAAAAGGCAGATGAGCCGCTGGCCGACCGGGCTTGACCCGGAGGTGATCGCTATCCGTGAGAGGAACAAGGAGCGTATCATCGCTTGCTTGATCAAGAAGATAGAAAGACGCCATAGCCCTTCGTCACGTTTCCAGTTCGCCGAGGGCATCTCCTATGAGGAGAAAGAGGCTCGGGTACGTGAATGGTGGAATACCGCTCGTTTCCATTTGTCGATGGCGATCAAGAGTCCTACGGAATTGAACTTCTTTTTGGGATATTCCCTGTCGGACGAGACGATGAGCTTATTGGCCCGTGCCAAAAAGAAGGGGATGCCCTTTTTTGTGACTCCTTATTATCTTTCCCTATTAAATATAGAACATGAGGGGTATGACGACGCTACGGTGCGATCGTACATCATGTACTCGAACGAGCTGGTAGATACGTATGGAAGCATTAAGGCGTGGGAAAAGGAAGACATGGTCGTTGCCGATGAGCCGAACGCGGCGGGTTGGCTATTGCCGGAGGGACATAATATACACCGGAGGTATCCGGAGGTGGCGATCTTGATCCCCGATTCGATGGGGCGTGCCTGCGGTGGATTGTGCGCTTCTTGCCAGCGCATGTATGATTTCCAGAGCGAGCGGTTGAATTTCGATTTCGAGGCCCTGAAGCCTAAGGAGAGTTGGGACCGGAAGTTACGTCGTCTGATGCGTTATTTCGAGGAAGACGCCCAACTGAGGGATATCTTGATAACGGGCGGGGATGCCTTGATGAGCCAGAACGCTACCTTGCGTAAAATATTGGAGGCGGTATATAAGATGGCGGTGCGGAAACGGAAGGCGAACGAGAGCCGTCCGGAGGGCGAGAAGTACGCCGAGTTACAACGGGTACGGCTAGGTTCCCGGTTGCTGGCTTATCTTCCGCTGCGTGTGACCGACGAGTTGGTCGGTATATTGAGGGAGTTCAAGGAGAAGGCTTCCGCTATCGGCGTGAGCCAGTTCTATATACAAACGCATTTCCAGTCTCCACTGGAGGTGACACCGGAGGCGAGGCACGCTATCGAGGCGATCTTGGCGGCGGGCTGGACGATCACGAATCAGTTGGTTTATACGGTCTCGGCTTCCCGTAGGGGGCATACGGCGAAATTACGGCAGACCTTAAACGCCCTTGGGGTGGTTTGCTATTATACGTTCTCCGTGAAGGGATTCCGGGAGAATTATGCGGTTTATACCCCGAATAGCCGCTCGTTGCAAGAGGCTCGTGAGGAGAAGATCTTCGGGCAGGTGCCGGAGGAGAAACAGGCGGAGTTGTATGATATGATCCGTAACCAGCGTCCTTTAGGCAAGTGCTTGGTTCGTTTCCTGAAGGAGAACGGGTTGCTGTTCGCCGGGACGGATCGTAACGTGTTGAACTTGCCCGCTATTGGTAAGAGCATGACTTTCCATACCATTGGACTGACTTCCGAGGGAAAGCGGATTCTTAAGTTCGATCACGACGGGAGCCGTCGGCATAGCCCGATTATCGATCAAATGGGTGAGGCCTATATCGTGGAGAATAAATCCGTGGCCGCTTACCTTAGGCAATTGAAGGAGATAGGCGAGGATGTCAATGAGTACCGTACGATCTGGAATTATTGCGAGGGAGAGACCGAGCCTCGTTTCAGTATTTATGAATACCCGGCTTATCCCTTTAAGGCCACGGACCGAATGACTAATCTTGAATTATGAATTCTATCCTCATGTGTTTGCCTTGGTTTCGTATATTTTGCTTAATTTTGTTTCATTGAATTTAGAAGGATATGATACAGAACGAAAGAGAAATCAGGCATGAGCTTGTGTTACAGGCCGCACGCCGTATGATGACAGCCGCTCGCACGGCTCCTAAAGGCAAGGGTATTGATATCATAGAGATAGCGATGGTGACGGATGGGGATATCTTGCGCCTATCCGATGAGATGATCCGGATAGCGGCCGAGACCGGATTCAAGTTCCTGCTCCGTGACGCCGAGAATATAAAGAGTGCCGACGCCGTGGTGATTATCGGTACCTCCCAGAAAATACAAGGCTTGAACTGCGCCCATTGCGGTTTTGATACCTGCGTGGAGAAGCCGGATTTGGTTCCGTGCGCTATTAATTCCGTCGATCTGGGTATCGCAATCGGCTCGGCTTGCGCTACGGCGGCGGACTTGCGTGTGGATACCCGTGTCATGTTCAGCGCCGGCTTGGCGGCCCAGCGATTGGGGCTGTTGGGAGACTGTAAATGCGTGATGGCGATACCGGTCAGCGCCTCGTCGAAGAACCCGTTTTTTGATCGTAAACCGAAAGAAGAACCGAAAAACTAGAAACAAATGAGTGACTCTATTCTAAAATTTGCGAATAAGCTGGAGATACGTTATTCCTTTAATAATAAATCCAATTATATGGATGCCATGACCAAGCACCGGTGTGAGAAGGAGATTCTTACGCTGATACGTTCCTTGGCGGATATGCTGGACGTGAAGCTGACGGTTTACAACGAGCCTTACGATAAGGAGGGTGGTTTCCGTGAGAAGCTGGGCGTGGCTGGGGAGAGTAGCCGCTCTATCTCTATCGTGTTGAACTTGGTGATGCAGATATTGACCCGTCCTTCCTTGTCGGTGGGTGGACAACCGCTGATGGATCGTACGCCGGCGGACGAGGAGGAGATGCAGCGTGAGCTGTCTAAGTTACGCCGTGAACTACGGCTGAAGACTCCGGGGGCTACGCCTTCACACCGCTTGATCGACCTGTTGAACGCCTCGCCTCGTTTCTGCAAGTGCAAGTCTAATTTCTACGAGGCTTTGAAAGGGTATCCGAAGGTGACGAAAATCTCGGTACGTGAGTTGAACGAGAAGGATCGTAGCCGTTCCGGTTCGCTGGAGGTGAAGCGGGACCAGTTCGATTATTTTATCTTGCGTAGCGACGATCTGCCTACGGTCAAGGATAATAAGGCCACGATAGAGATCATCTCGCCGGTACTGAAAGACAGTAAGTATCGGTGGAAAGGTATCTACAACAAGGGAGGCGAGACGATCGATTTCTATATGCAAGATGAGGATTTCAAGAAACAGATGTTCGAGGACAAGATCTCGTTCACGAGCGGTATGTGCATCGATTGCGTCTTGGAGATCGCCCGCCGTCTGTCGGAGCTAGGAGAGGTGGTCAACGTGAGCTATACCGTGACTACGGTGATACGTACCCGTTTCGATAAGATGGAGATCGTCACCCCTCAAGGCAAGCGGCATCTTCGTAAACTGGAAGCCGCGAAGAAACAGCTTACGCTGGATTTGTTCGGCTAATCCGACAGCGGTATTCCCATCGCTCCCAAACACTACCGTGTTCCCACCTGAACACAGTAGTATTCATCAGCGAACACAATAGTATTCAATCCCGGACATAATAGTCTTTTTGCTTTGAATACTATTGTGTTTTTTCGTAAGGACGGGCAGTCTATACGAGTGTATATTTCCTCGGATAATTGAATGCGATCGCCAATAAGGCGCCTGCTCCCAATAGATACGGGTAGTAAAGATATTGCATGATCTCGATAGGGGAGACATGCCCGAGTCCGGCGGCCATCAACATCTGGGCGCCGTAGGGGATGATTCCCTGTATGAAGCAAGAGAAGATATCCAATAGGCTGGCGCTGCGGCGGGGATCTATCTTGAACCGGTCCGCTATATCCTTGGCGATCGGGCCGGCCATGATGAGGGCGATCGTATTGTTGGCCGTGCAGAGGTTGGCGAAACTTACCAAGGCCGCTATGCTCATCTCGGCCCCCTTGGAGGAATGGATGCGGGAGGTAAGCTTGCGGATGATCCAGTCGATACCCCCGTTATAGCGGATCATCTCCAACATGCCTCCTGCCAGAAGCGTCACGATAATCAGCTCGCCCATATTCGTGATACCTAATCCCATGGAGGCGTTCCAGCCCCAGATATCGAAGCTACCGGTCCACAGACCTACTATACCGGACAGGACGATCCCGATGAATAGCACCAGCATGACATTGATCCCGCAAACGGCGGTTACCAATACCACCAGATAAGGGATCACCTTGACCCATTCGATCGGGGCGGGGGCGTAAGCGTTCTCCACGCCGCTTCCCACCAGCACGTATATCAATCCGGTCAGGATCGCTATCGGGAGGGCGATACGGATATTCACCTTAAACTTATCGGACATCTGGCAACCCTGCGTGCGGGTAGCTACGATGGTCGTATCGGATATGAACGACAGGTTATCGCCGAACATGGCACCGCTCACCACGACACCCAGCATAAGGGCGTCCGGCATCCCCGTCTTGTCCGCTATACCGACAGCTACCGGGGCCAAGGCCACGATCGTGCCCACCGACGTACCTACCGAGATGGATATGAAGCAAGCGGCTAGGAAGATTCCGGCCGCCAACAGGTTGCCGGGCAGGATGGACATCGCCAGATTCACGGTAGCGTCTACGGCACCCATCGCCTTGGCGGTCTGCGCGAAGGCCCCGGCGAGGATGAAGATCAATACCATCAGCATGATATTGCTGTTGGCCGCCCCCCGGCAGAACTGCTCGATACGGTTGCTTAATTTGCCTCCCTTGGAGATCGCTATCGCTACGATCGAGGAGATGACGAAGGCTACCGTTATCGGCATCTTATAGAAATCTCCCGCCCATATCGACACCACCAAATAAGTCAATAAGAATACCACCAGCGGCGTCAATGCCCATGCGTTCGGTCTGCGTTCCAACTCCCCCATTTTCTTATCTCTCCTACATTTAACTGTCAACTGTCAATTCTCAACTGTCAACTCTTAGAAGGAGAACCGCAACGCTATACGCACGCCCCCCTTCTTGATATTCGGTTGGTCCAGATACGTCAACCGGCGGTAATAATCGATCCGTAATATCTTGAAGATGTTCTCCAGACCTACGCTGGCCTCCAGGTAAGGCGTACGGCCCATCGGCGAGGTTCCCTCGGGGAAGCGGTATAGTCCCGTCGGGTCCAAGGCCGGGTTATTCTTATCGGTCAGTCCTCCGTAGAAACCGCTGAACGATATCACCTCACGCAAACGTAGCCACTTCACGCCGGGAATACGGTTTAAGATCCATCCCTTCATATAATACGTGAAGTAGAACGAAACATACTGGTCGCTTACGAACTCCAGCGCACGCATCATGTTGAAGGCTTGCGGCTGGATCGTGATGGACTGGTTGGTATTCGGCATGATGAGCAAGGGGAAAGGGACCTTGTCCCATACCTTGCCCGCCGTCACCAAGGCGTCGATATGTCCGAAGGAAGAGAGCCAGATCCGTTTCTCGGCGCTGATCTCCGTATGGTTGTAGTTGAAGTCGCCCCCCAACACGTTCTTCAATCCCATCTGATGGGATAGCTTGAATACGGGAGCGTCTTTCGAGAGGTTGAAAAGCGAGTTCTTACCCTCTCGTCCGTTATAGGCACGCTCGCCCGGGGCGAAACGAAGCTGGGCCCCTAGCTCCGTGTTGGTGAAACTCTTTAGGTTCGTCAATGTCCCGTCGGCGTTGTAACGGTCGTAGCGGAGCGTTCCGGCCGCCTCGTTGTTCTCGTTCCGCGCCCAAGTGGTAAGGGTCAGGCCATTCAGCCATTCCTTCTGGTACTGGAGCATGGTCTTGCGGATGTATTGCATCATGGTGACGGGCTCGCCCACCTTCCATGCCACGAACATATTATCCTTGCTGGTGAAGAGGAAGTCCTGACCGGGCGTATATACGTCGTACTCTTGGATCGCGGAGATGTTGTTCACCGGGCTTTCTCCCTCGTGATATTTCTTCTTGTTCACGCTATACGTCAGCTTGGCGTTATACTTTAGCTTACGGTCGTTTACGCCATAGGCCAGATAACCGCTACCGAACCAGTGCGGGTTGAGGTTTGCCGTCGTCATACCTCCCACACGCATGCGGAAGCCCTCCAGATGGTTGGCGCTGAAAGTGGTATTCATCGGTCCGAAATCGAACTTGCTCTTATCCTTGTCCGCCGTGGTCGGGATATAACCGGTGATCAATATCTCGGCGGTCTTGATGATCACGTTGAAAGCCGGTACCTTGCGGAGTTGCGCCAGCAAGTCGTCCAAGGCGCTCTCTTTCTCTTTCAAGGGGACATGGCGGTTGTGTATCCAGAAGGTGTCGGTCTGGGCGGTGGCTTCGGGCAGCTCATGGATCGGACCGAGAAGGCCGAAGATCGAGTCGGCGTTCTGCACGTCGAACTGATACTTATCGAAATTCCTTAGCTGGTGGGCATAGAGCTGTTGCGCCCCTTTTACAATATAGAAATTAACGTAGGTATTCTCGTTGGCGAGCACCCAAGTGCTATCCGGCATCCGCTTGAACTCTTGCTCGATCCGGAGCTTGTCCACCCAGTTGAGGTTGATGTTCGCCGGGGTGTTCAAGAGGAATTTCTTGACGGCGTAATTACCGTCCAGCGTGATGTACAAGCGGCCCGTGAAACCATAGCTCTGGCTGTTTACGGGCACGAAGGCGAGATCCACACATTTATCTCCGGCAACGTCCACTGTATCCATGATATAATATTTGTAATAGGAGACGGCCAGCGTGGAAGACAGCGGGCTCACGAAACGGTTCAACAAGATATTGATATTGTTGTCGAAGATATTGACGCCCTTGAATATCTCCTCAAGGTTGGCGGTGATGGCGCCTCCATCGTCCAAGGTCTTGTCGATACCCTGCTGGCGCTTGGCCTTGGTGATCGTCTTCTCCGCCTTGGGATGTTTGCGGTAGTATTGGTCGGAGATCGTCTCGCGGACGGAGATCGTCAGGATCGGTTTCCCGTTGAACTCCGAGGTATCCAGATAGTTCTTGATGAACTTGAATTTCTTCAGGAACTTATTCTTCTCGAGATTGGGGTTGAAGTCGTCCAGCGACATGCTGAGCTTCTCGTACACCTCGCTTTGGTACTCGTCCTTCGCCTCGATGCGGTTGTCGTTCTTATGCTCTATGACTTTCTTGATCAGTTCCACGGCGGGGTTGTCCTTGCGGGAATATTTCTCGCGCTTAGGCTTGACGACTACCTCGGCAATCTCGAACGAGGTAGGCCGGAGGAGCACGTTGAGGGCGTTGTTCTTTTGTCCGGCCTTTAGGTTTACGACCTTATTGTCATATCCAAGCGAGGATACGACCAGCCGGGTAAGCCCTTTGTCGTTCTGGAGGCTGAAAGCCCCGTCATCGTCGGTCATCGCCCCGATCGTCGAGTTTTCGAACATGACGGATACGTAGGATAGGGGTTCCCCGCTTACGGAGTCTCTCACGATTCCGGACGCGGAAGTTATGCTCTGGGCGTATAGGACGGAAATGCCGGTCACGAATTGTAACAGGACTAGCAAAGTGATATAGCGAATAGATCTTATCATGTAAATGTCTCGTTATTCCTTCACGGATAATACAGTTGGCAAAGGTATGTTTTTTTCGTGGGAGGGAGGGGGGAGAGGCTATTAATAATCATTAATCAATGGGGCATCCCCTCCTTGGAGGGAGGGGAGCCCCATCATTCTTAAATCTAAAAAACATGAGGGCCTCACGGCTTTATATCTCTGACGGCGATTCGCTATCCGCTTGCTTCTTGGCGGCGGCGGCCCTCGCTTGTGCGATGCGTTGGTTGTAGAGGGCGTTGGTCTCGTCGATGAGGGTGTTGAGGCGGTTGATGAAGGTGGCGGTCGTAGCCGTTGGCTTCACCACGCTCTGGGCGAAGGCGTAGGTGGTCATCTCGTCGTATTCCTCGTCCATGCGGAGGCGGATCTTCTTGGCGCTCTCTACGGGGTTGTCGGCTTGCGCGTTGGTGCGCTGCTCGGTCAAGGCTGCGTATTGCTGGTTCTTCTCCTTCAGCGAGGCCACTACCTCGGTGAGGGTGAGCGCCGCCAGCGCCTCGGGCATGCCGTCCTTGTCGAGGTCTACCAGCAAGCCCTCGATGGCGGCCGTCTCCTGCAAGTTGGCGAGGCGTGCGGTGCCGATGTAGGGTTTCACGGCGAGGTATAGCTTCTCGGCGGCCGTGCGTTGCGCCGCCAGCGGGCTTTTCATCATTTGCGATACGGTGGAGGTGATGAAGGTGAGCAGGTCGTCTCGCTCCTTGTCGATGGCGGACATCTGCGCGGTTTCCTCGCTGGCGGAGGATTGGTTGACGGCGTCGGTCAGCAGCTTGAAGTCGCTGTCGAAGGCCGTGCGCAGCTCGGCGGGGATGCCCAGCGGGTCGTTCGGGTCGAAGCTGATCTCGTCGGGAGATTCGGAATCGCCGCCGTCACCTGCGATCAGGCTCCCGTAGCGGGCCATGAAGGTCCGGTACTCGGCGTTGTTTAATTTTGCGATGTTAATGTCTTTTACTTTTGTAATCTTTCCCATTTTCTTATTGATTTAGATCCATGATCTGTTTAACACTGGCTAAAGGTACGACAAATCGATTGATATAGCTCTGGGAACCGCCGTGTTTTTCGCGGATTCGACCTCGCGGCAGGTGAAAAGTCGAATCTTGCGAAAATACGGGGCTTACATCGGGTGCGAAACGGAATCTTAGGGAAATATTCCACCTTGCGGCAGGTGCGTGGTGGAATTCGCGAAAAATGCGGGGGGTGCATCGGGTGCGAGGTCGAATCTTGGAGAAATGCGGCATCTTGCGGCAGGCGCGTGGTGGAATTCGCGAAAAATGCGGGGGGTACATCGGGCGCGAGGCCGAATCTTGGAGAAATGCGGTATCCCGCGGCAGGTGCGCGGTGGAATCTTTAGAAAATGCGAGGCCCAACCTTGGTGGCCGGGCCTCGCGATAAATCATTTCTTCTTGATCACGATGATACGCGTGCCGCCCTCGGGCTGTACCAGATCCCCGATCTGCTTGCCATTGTCATCTAACGTAGGAACCAAGAACGGATAATATTCCGGGTTGTAATACTGCTTCGTGCTTAGGGAGCCTTCTCGGGGAGACATGGAATAGGCGAGCTCGCCGTTGACCCATATCTGGTCTATAAGGAATATGCCGTCGGCGATGTACATTTGTGATTTTATCTCATCCTCGCTTCCGTTTGGGTACTGAACGTATATATAGGAGACATCCTGATTCTCTTCTGTTTTGTTAAAAGGGAACGGGAGGTAATAGTATCCTTTCGTGTTCTTTTTTACCCTTCCGTCTCTTTCATAGTCCTCGTAGGGTGGATAGATCATGTTCCACTCTTTCTGTGTACCTCCCTCGTTCGTGTATTGAGGCACGAATTGGCAGAGGGTCTTTTTGCCCGCGTTAAGGTACATGACGAGGATGCCTTTCGTATATTCTTCTCCAAGGAAGCTGGGGGATTCCGGGTTCAAGAGATCGTTCAGCTCCGGGTCTGTCAGCACGATCTGCATGCCTACCTCGTTAAGACCGGGCCCGTCTGGATATACTTTTTCTTCCGATTCGCAAGCGCAGAGGCCGGCTAGCGCTACGCAGTATAAAAGGAATATATTTCTCATAGGATTTGAAGTTTTAAATTGATTAATAAACATAGCTAATCATCCGTACATTTCGATCGTATGGGCTTGTGTTAGATGATGGCGTAAAAATACCGCTGTTAAACCAAGTGTTATCGTTTTCATTACCCCCTCCCCAATCATACCGTACGGTCTGAAAGGAGGTGATGGAAGAACTACCGGAGGCTTCAAACACTCTCCCGTTATATGTAATGGTATAAATATCGGTACTGGTGGTTCTCGTGTTCCGTACTCCGTCAATAATCCAAGCATGACCGTCACCGCTAGCTCTTGTTCCTCTTATATATGTAGGGCCATAGCTTAACGCTCTCCAAGCCCTGTCAAATGTATAATCTTGAGCGGATCCGGCGGTATAGCCGTTATTGTTTAGGAAGTCTCTGGCTTTGGATATATTGCTACTTGTCCCGGTCGCATCATATCCTGTGTTCATCGTATTAAACAAATCAAGCATAAGGCGCTTTAGCTCTACGGAGGTGTCTAAATTCGCGATCATCGTAGGCCACATCGCCGCCGTGATATAATTGCTGTAGGGCTTTTGGTGATATGCCATGATTTGCGAGACGGCTACCATAGCACAACCCGTATAGGCTCTTTGCGTATAATCGGGAGGAAGCAATGGCAATAAATCGTTGAACGGACTTCCTTGATGCCATCCTGCGTGAACTTGCTTGATCCTTTCGGTGACTTCGTTTTTCACGTCTGTCCGGTCATAACTCCAAGGGCTATTCGGGTCGTCGGGGTCAAAAGGTGGGAGTGCTTTGGTGATTACCTTGCCTTTATTTGCCGCTTTAATCTTTTGGTTCGCCGAAGAGGCAAGACTTTCTATGTCTAATTCTTTTTGGGTTTGCCCCTCCACATACAAATCGACTAGCTCTAGGCAGTATTTCAAGCTCTTGTTAAACGAGGTGTCCGATATAGACCCGTTTTCTGAGTAACAAAGTAGCTTGTCTACACGTTCATCTGCCGATAATAGGGAGAATCCCGTTCCTTTGTCGTTTTCGAATATAACTTCGTAGTATAGGTTTCTCCCGTTTTTCTTGTTCTTCTTCAATGAGAGGGCTTTTACTTTTACGGCTTTCTCCTTGTGGATGGTCTTAGCGTAGCTCTCGAAGTTCTTTTTCGCTTCTTTTTCCGAGATATCGTATGAACCTTTCTGTTTTACGGAAAGGGCGATTTGCTCGGAGGCGGTTAAGACCAACTCCTTGTCATTGTTTGTCGCCGCGTTTAACGCTTGGGTGCCAGCATCTATAAGATCTTCACCTTGTGAACATCCCGTCATGATTATTAAAGTAACGCCGATAATAATCGTACTCAGTAAAGTATTCGTTGCTTTCATATGAGATTGGATTTAGAGATTAGCATGAGAAAAGAGTGATTATCAACCTTTGTTGATCTTGAGAAGGAACTCCGAAGAGACGGGACCATTTATTCTTTGAATAGAATAGGTAAATGTTGAGTCATAAAGGTCTGGATTAAATCGGACAAAAACAAATTCTGTAATCAGAATCTTGTATGAAATCTCGTTATTATTCATTTGTTGCGGCCCTCTTGAAACAACAAAGGCCTTGCCGGGGTAGCAAGGCCCATCGCGAGGGATGAGATGCGGCTCGCCGCGTCTCTACAACGCCTCCTTGTTCCACTTGTTCAGCGGATTCTTCCCCTCGGGAGTATAGAGCTGGGCGATACGGGCGGCGTAGGCTTTCTCTACCTTGCCCCGGACGATCTTCATGGTGCTGTTTACCATGCCGTTTTGCTCGGTAAAAGGCTCGGGGAGGATGGCGAAGGTGGTCGGCAACCAACGATCCGGGAATAGGGTGGACAGGTCGCCTCCCTTGCGGAAACGGTCGATCTGGCGCTGGATGATACGGATGGCCTCTTCTCGGCCTTGATCGCTCGTGAGGTCCAGATTCTGGTGGGCCAGATGTTTCCGCAACCGTTCTTTGTTAGGGACCAACAGGGCGGTCGTGTACGGACTCTGGTTATTGTACAGGATCAGCTGGTCGATGCAAGAGGAATGCTCTACCAAGGCTTCCTCTATACCCTCCGGACTGTATTTCTCCCCGTCGCTTCCGATCAGCAGGCTCTTGAAACGCCCCAACACATAAAGAAGCCCGTCACGCATATATCCCATATCCCCGGTGTACAGCCAACCCTCCTTTACGGTATCGGCCGTCGATGCCGGGTTCTTCCAGTAGCCGGCCATCACGTTCTCTCCCCGGATGACGATCTCGCCTTTCTCCCCCGGAGGAAGTACGTTGCCGTCCATGTCGCAGATCTTTAGGTCGAGGGGCCGCACCAATACGCCGCTACTGCCGAAGACGTGGCGGCGGGGGCCGTTGGTCGAGATGATCGGTGTCGCCTCGCTCAGCCCGTATCCTTGGTACATCGGGATTCCCAAGGCGTAATAGAACTTCTGCAAGTCCTTATCCAGCAAGGCGCCCCCTCCGATAAAGAACTTCAGTTCGCCCCCGAAGTTCTCACGGACTTTCGCGAACAATAGCTTGTCGAACAAACGGACCAGTGGCTTCAAGAGGACGCGGAAACCTTTTCCTTCCTCCTCGTCGCTATCCCCATTATAGATATAACCGATCCGTAAGGCTAGGTTGAAAAGGCGGACGGCGTTCTTGCCTTGCGCTCGGATACCTTGCTCGATATTCTTCTTGAAGTTCTTCGCCAAGGCGGGGACGCTCAGTATCAGGTACGGCTTGAACTCCTTTATATTGATAGGGATATTCTTCAAGGTCTCCATACCGGTACGCCCTACCTGCACGGTAGCTACCGAGGCTCCCTTCGACATGAAGATGTAGAATCCTACCACGTGGGCGAAGCAATGGTCCAGCGGGAGTATTACCAACGTACGCCACGTATCGTCTATATCCACGCAAGTGAGCGCTTGCTCCACGTTCGCCGTATAGTTGCGGTGGGTGAGGATCACGCCTTTCGGATTGGCGGTCGTGCCGGAGGTATAGGTGATGGTGGCGTAATCATCGTTGCCCAGCGATTGCCCGATCGCCAAGAACTCCTCTAGCGGATGAATACCCAGATAGACCTTCCCCATCCGGCGTATCTCGGACAGCGGCATCTCACGGTCTTGGTATTCCGCCAGCTCGTCGAGTACGATGATCTTCCGTACGGTGGGGAGCTTATCCTTGATCGCCCGGATCTTCCCCAGTTGCTGGCCCGATACCATGATATATTTCACGTCGGCGTGGACGAGACGGAACAGGAGGTCGTTCGCCTCCTCCAGCTTGATGGATAGGGGCACGTTCGTCGCCCCGGCGTAGAACATGGCCAGCTCGCCGATGATCCACGCGTTGCGCCCTTCGCTCAGTAAAGCCATATTATCTCCCTTTCGCACACCCAGCGATACGAGGCCTGCGCCTTCCTCATAGACGAGGTCGCGAACCTTGGAGTAAGTGGTTGGCTCGAATCGCTTGCCCGTCTTCTCCCATAAAAAAGGATTACCGGGGAAGCGCTTCACTGAACTCTCAAAAAGGTCTATAATCGTTTTCTTTTCCATATCTTTTCGTGTTTGTAAGAGGATGTGTCAAAAGTCGGTTGAGTTTATTTTTTCCATCTCTTGCAGGTAGCCGCATGCCGCTTCCACCGTAGGGACGTTCTTGATCACGATACTTCGCTTGCCGTTCTGCTCCCGGAGGTTACACTCACGGGGATGCTTTTGGATGAAGCCCAGCAGCTTGCCGAACGCCTCGCTTTGGTAATACGGGCTATCCGGGTTATTCACCAAGAAGAGGCTCATCTGCCCTTTCTTCAGGACCACTTTCTCCATGCCCAGTTTCTTGGCCATGCGGCGGAGGCGCACGATCCGGATCAACTCCTTGCCCTCCTTCGGTATCTTGCCGAAGCGGTCTTTCAAGCGCTCCGTAAAGGCGAGGATGTCACGTTCCTCCTCCATATTATCCAACTCCCGGTATAGGGAGATACGCTCCGAGTCGTTGGGAATGTAGGTGGGAGGGAACATCAATTCAAGGTCGCTCTCGATATAGGTCTCCCGGACGTATTCGCTGCCCGTATCCCGGTGCCCTTCGGCATTATCGGCGTAAAGATCGGCGAATTCCTCGCTTTTCAATTCGTCTACCGCCTCCTCCAAGATCTTCTGGTACGTCTCATAGCCTAGGTCGGCGATGAAACCGCTTTGCTCGGCGCCTAGCATATTCCCGGCTCCCCGGATGTCGAGGTCTTGCATGGCGATATGGATACCGCTACCCAGCTCGGAGAAGTTCTCGATCGCCTGCAACCTGCGTCGTGCCTCCTGTGTCAGCGAGGTGAGGGGCGGGGAAAGGAGGTAGCAGAAGGCTTTCCGGTTGCTTCGTCCTACACGTCCGCGTAGCTGATGGAGGTCGCTAAGCCCGAATTGCTGGGCGTTGTTGATGATGATCGTATTGGCGTTGGGCACGTCGATGCCGCTCTCCACGATACTGGTGGCTATCAATACGTCATACTCATAATTCACGAAATCGAGGATGATCTTTTCTAGCTTCTCCGGTTCCATCTGCCCGTGCCCCACGGCTACCCGTGCGTCGGGGACTTCTCGCCGTACCAAGGCTTCCATCTCGTAGATGTTCTGGATACGGTTGTTGATGAAGAACACCTGCCCGTTCCGGCTCATCTCGAAATTGATCGCTTCCCGGATAATATCGGGGTTGAAACGCTCCACCTCCGTCTGCACGGGATAACGGTTGGGCGGTGGCGTGGTGATGCTGGAAAGATCCCGGGCCCCCATCAAGGAGAACTGTAGGGTACGGGGGATCGGGGTGGCCGTCATGGTCAAGGTGTCCACGTTCACCTTCAGCTGCCGAAGCTTCTCCTTGACGGATACCCCGAACTTCTGCTCCTCGTCGATGATAAGCAAGCCCAGATCCTTGAAACGTACATCCTTGCCGACGATCCGGTGGGTGCCGATCAAGATATTCACCTCGCCCTCTTTCAGCTCTTTCAAGGTAGCCTTGATTTGCGCGGCCGTACGGGCCCGGCTGATATAATCGATCTTGCAAGGGAAATCCTTCAAGCGCTCACAAAACGTCTGGTAATGCTGGAAAGCCAGTACGGTGGTGGGTACCAACACGGCCACCTGCTTATTGTCCGATACCGCCTTGAATGCCGCGCGGATAGCTACCTCGGTCTTTCCGAAACCAACGTCTCCACAAATCAGCCGGTCCATCGGACGGGTACTTTCCATATCCGCCTTGACCTCGGCGGTCGCCTTCATCTGGTCCGGCGTGTCCTCGTAGATGAAGCTGGCTTCCAGCTCATGCTGCATGAAGCTGTCCGGCGTGTAGGCGAAACCCGTCTCTTGCTTGCGTTTGGAATAGAGGAGGATCAAGTCCCGGGCGATATCCTTCACCTTCGCCTTGGTACGTTCCTTCATCTTTTCCCAAGCGCCTGTGCCGAGCTTGCTCAACTTAGGAGGCTCGCCGCTCTCTTTCCCCTTGTATTTCGATAATTTATGCAGGGAATGGATGCTGACGAATATAATATCGTTATTCTGATAAATCAATTTGATGGCCTCTTGCATCTTACCGTTCACCTCGGTGCGTACCAATCCCCCGAACTGTCCTACGCCATGGTCGATATGTACGATATAATCCCCCTGCGAGAACTGGTTCAGCTCCTTGAGTGAAAGGGTGATCTTTCCGCTTCGTGCCTTATCGCTCTTCAAGTTGAACTTGTGGAAGCGGTCGAACAATTGATGGTCGGTGAAAAAGCAGATGCGTAGCGTATCGTCGGCGAATCCCTCGTGTATCGTGCGGTTTACGGCGGTGAAAGGGATATTGTCGCCCCTATCCTCGAAAATCATCCGGATACGGTTGGCTTGTTTCTCTTGATCGCTCAATATATATAATGCATAACCCTCGTCGAGGTATTTATGGAACGACTCGCTCACCCGGTCGAAATTCTTATGATAGATCGGCTGCGTTTGCGTAGAGAAGTGGATGGTAGCGTCCGCCGTTCCCATCGGCCGTACCCCGAAATGGATGCGACGGAAATCCAAGACCTCCCGTAGGAAGTCCTCGCCCCGGACTAATTTCTTCCGCATCTGGTCGATATCGGCGAAGGATTCCTCGTCGGCTACCACCGGATCGTCGTTCCATACGCTTCCGATGCGCTCCTTGCACCATGCGAGATCTCTCGCCGCTATGAAGGTGTTCCGGGGGAGGGAGCCTAGCAAGGAAGTACTATCCTTGGCGTTCTTGCTCATCTCCGGGACGATATAGATGCTGTCCAGTTTCTCCTTGCTGAGTTGCGTCTCCACGTCGAACGTACGGATGGTCTCCACCTCGTCGCCGAAAAAGTCGATACGGTAGGGAAACTCGTTGGAGAAAGAGAAAACGTCGAGGATACTGCCACGGAGGGCGTACTGCCCCGGCTCATATACATAATCGACCTGCTCGAAGCCATACTCGTCCAGCACGTCAGAGACAAACATATTATCCAGCTTCTCGCCCACGCTGATTTTTAAGGTATTCTCCTTCAATACCTCCCGGGCCACGACTCGTTCCGCCAAGGCGTCCGGATACGTGACGATCACGAAAGAGGCGTCCGGGTCTTGCAACCGGCTGAGTACCTCGGTGCGCAGGATCTCGTTCGCCGGATCGACATGCCCGTACTTGATGGCCCTCCGGTAAGCGGATGGGAAGAAGTATACCTCATTGCTGGCGGTAAGCTGCATCAAGTCGTGATAGAAATAGCCGGCTTCCTCTTGGTCGTTCAACACACACACATAGCTTCCCCTTCCTTTCGTAAAAAGAGAGGCGATCGTCATCGCCGGACCCGAGCCATTCAGTCCCTTTAGGAATATATTGCGGGACGTATCGTTTTTCAGTAGGGTGTCCAGCGCCGTCACTTGCGGGTGAGCGGCATATAGTTTCAATAATTCTTGTACTTCCAAAGCGATATCTTGTTTCCGCGAAGGTAACCTTTTTAGGGAAAAAAACAGTATGAATAATGCAGCGATTATTGCCCAGACAATGAACAATGCCGGATTTGACGTACTGCCGATGGAAATGGACTTGTCCTCACGCTCGTCTATTCTGAGCTTGATAGACGAAGCGCAGAAGCATGGAGAAATCTCAATGTTAGTAAATGTCGCCGGAGTATCTGTAAAAAGTCGTACGTGTTTGCCGAAAAACATGTACGACTTTTCAAAAAAACACGTACGTGCTTTTCGAAAATGATAATCGTCTTTTTTAAATGTTAGTATCCAATTGTTTATGTATTCATGTCATTTGCATACTTATTGTATGGAATAGTTTAATAAATTTCCTCTATCTTGATATAAAAATTATCTGTTTGACAGCTACTTATACTTGCCGTATCTTTGCGGTATAAGAAAAACAAAAAGTATAACAAATTAAAAAGTAGTAATTATGAAAACATTAGATTATATCCATTTAGACGCATCAGCGGTAAGTAACGTAGTAGCAAGCCTGAAACAATTATTGGCGGACTACCAAGTATTTTATACGAACCTTCGTGGTTTCCACTGGAATATCAAGGGACACGGTTTCTTCGTTCTTCATGGTAAATTCGAGGATATGTACAACAACGCTGCCGAGAAGGTTGACGAGTTGGCGGAACGTATCCTGATGTTGGGAGGCGAGCCGGAGAACAAGTTCAGCGAGTATTTGAAAGTAGCCCGTGTAAAAGAGGTATCAGGCGTATCCTGCGGTGACGAGGCGTTAAAGAATATTCTTGATACGTATGGTCATTTGATCGGTGAGGAGCGTAAACTTCTTTCCTTGGCATCCGGGGCGGGAGATGAGGCTACGGTCGCTTTGATGAGTGATTATCTGAAAGAACAAGAGAAGTTGGTTTGGATGTTAGTAGCATATTTAAATTGCGATTGCAAGAAGTAAAAAAGGTGATTCATTGCGTTTGGAGAAGGTCGGAAGTGATTCCGGCCTTTTTCTGTTGGTGCCAATAGGGGTTTTTTATTGTTTCATGTCTTATTCATATATATCGTTCGATTATTTTATCAAAATAAAAAGTATATGAAAAGAGTTGTAGTATTTGCGATGGTGTTAATGCTGGGTGTAGTATCGGTACAAGCCCAGTGGTCGGTAGTTCCGGAAGCGGGTATGACAGTGATGAAGGCGGGTCCAATGGTTGATTGGAAACCGAGTTGGAAGATTGGGGTAGGAGTGGAATATCAGTTGAAGCCGGAATTTCTTTCTCTGAAGTCCGGTCTGTATTATACGCAAAGGGGATATAGTAATGACCAATTCCCCGGATATGGATATGGGCATTATTGGTGGACTGTGCCGGGACCTACTTATGATCCGTATGGATATGCGTATGATTACTCAAATAAGGTGACACGAAATTTCTTGCAATTACCGATTATGGCTAATTTATCGTTCAAATTAGCTGAGGATATTCGTTTGAATGTCGGAGTAGGCCCTTATATAGCCGTAAGCGTATTGGATAAAGGAATGTTCGGGGGATGGTCTGTCGCTTCGGAAGAATCCGCTAAGTTTTATACCCACGATCCCTGTGAAGGGCTTCGTGCTTTTGATTGGGGTATAAGTTCCACTGTAGGTGTGGAAATAAAACAATGCTTTATCAATTTTGGCTATGATGTATCGTTAGGTAAAGAGTATAAGGGAGGATCTATCGAGGCGAATTACCATACCTTGGCTCTTACCGCAGGATATAAGTTTAGGTAATTATATACTACTTTGCACTATCTCTAAAACAATAAAAG
>ULSV01036597.1_pt1 | contig 83604 bp, 65 predicted proteins | sample 1956991 | NCBI WGS metagenome assembly ULSV01 (sample SAMEA4835717, study PRJEB28245) | human gut metagenome | biome: gut microbiome; material: fecal sample | place: Denmark | collected 2008 | reverse complement strand
AAGCCCCGGCTTCTTCGGCAGGTCGATGCAACCGCCAACGATCTGCATCGGCTCTTTGGTCAGGCGCTCACGGCCCTCCTGCCAGATCCAGTGGGTATCGATACCGTTCATCTTGCCCGGGATTGCAGCTGCACACTGTACAACCATAGCCAGGGAGATATCGAAGTGGTTATTGGAATGGCAGCCCCACATCAGACCGAAGTCGTTGCACAGCTGGCCAACACGTACGGAACCTTCCATGGTCCAGAAGTGCGGATCTGCTAACGGGATATCTACGCTCTGCAGAGCGATTGCGTGGCACATCTGGCGCCAGTCAGTGTTGATCATGTTGGTAGCGGTCGGCATCATGGTTGCTTTTCTGAACTCAGCCATAACCTCACGGCCGGAGAAACCATCCTCTGCACCACACGGATCCTCACAGTAAGCAAGAACCTTCTTTAAGTCCGGAGCAACTTCCAGAGCCTCTTTTAAGCTCCAGCAGCCGTTCGGGTCAAGGTCAACACGTGCCTCCGGGAATGCTTCCTTGATTGCAGCTACAGCCTTAACCTCTTCCTTCGGAGCTAAAACGCCGCCCTTTAACTTGAAGTCTACGAAGCCGTATTTCTCGTTGGTAGCCTTTGCCAGTGCCACGATAGCCTCTGGAGTCAGAGCCTCCTCGTGACGCAGACGGTACCAGTCGCAATCTGCATCCGGTTCTTCCTCGTACTCAAGGTCAGTTTTCTTGCGGTCTCCTACATAGAAGAGGTAAGAAAGGAACTGAACCTTCTCACGCTGGATGCCGTCGCCCATCAGAGCAGCTGCCGGAACGTTTAAGAACTTACCAAGTAAGTCAAGAAGCGGAGCCTCTACTGCGGTAACTACATGTACGCCTACACGCAGGTCGAAGGTCTGAAGACCACGCTTGTCGTCTTTGATGTTAGCTGCCAGCCAAGCACGGATTTTGTTTAAGGTCTGCTTGTAATCGCCGATGCTGCTGCCGATTACGAGATCTTTGATCTGCTCTAATGCTGCAGTGATCTTCTCACCACCAGGAACCTCACCGATACCCTCGTTACCGGTGCTGTCGGTCAGGATGACGATGTTACGGGTGAAGTACGGAGCGTGTGCGCCGCTTAAGTTCAGCTCCATGCAGTCATGTCCTGCAACCGGGAAAACTTCCATCTTTGTGATTGTTGGAATCTGATTCATTGAAATACCCTCCTTAAAATTATATGAAAAATTTATTGAGTTCTTATTTCTCTTGCTGATGTTATCATAGCACCTGCAAGCAAATAAGTAAAATTAATAGTTTTTATGTTTCTCTTAATATTTTTATTTGTTTTATTTCTGCTGCAAACCTGTTATAATCGGTTCATGACAATTCTGTGGCCTGACCGCCACATCTGTTTATGGATTCTATTTACAATCGCGGCGTACCGCAGAAAAGCACCGTATTTCAACCTACATTATATATGGAAGAAACTCCGGTCCTGCGTATCTGCATGAGGAGGTTTACATGGATACCAAACAAATTGAATATATCTTAAAGATTGCGGAAGAAAACAACATTACCAAAGCCGCAGAAAAACTTTTTATCACCCAGTCTGCTTTAAACCAGCAGCTGCTCAAGCTGGAAAAAGAACTGGGCACCCCGTTATTCCACCGTTCCCGCGCCAACTGGCGCCTGACGGAGGCCGGGGAAATCTACATCGAAGGAGCCAAAACTGCCCTTCAGATCAAAAACACCACCTACAACAAGATTTACGATGTTGTCAGTGCCCGCAAAGGCCACCTGACCATCGGCCTGACTCCGGGACGCGGCCTGCGCATGTTCACCGCCATTTACCCCGAGCTGCACCGCAACTACCCAAACCTCGATGTACGGCCGATCGAAATGCGGGTACGCGCCCAGCAGGAGGCCATCGCAAGGGGAGAGGTCGATGTAGGCCTTATGACCCTCCGGTCCATTGACCGCACGATCGATACCTACTACCCTTTAAAAAAGGAAGAGCTGGTACTCATGATCCCGGCAGCCCACCCGCTCGCAGAAAAAGCCGCTGCGCCCGGGGAGCCACTTGCCACCATGGACCTGACTGCCCTGCGCTATGAGCCCTTTGTACTGATGGATAAATCCTCCACCCTGCGCTCTGCATGCGACACACTGTTCGAAAAAGCCGGCTTTGTTCCCAATATCCTGTTCGAGACCAATAACACCGGCGGCATTGCCGCTATGGTGCAGTCTACCTTGTGCTGCGGTATCATCCCAAGATACTATACCCTCGGACTGGGCGATGGGGTTGCATGCTTTTCCCTGCCGGAGCGCCCTGCGTGGGAAATCGCCATCTGCTGCCAGAAGCACGGCTACTTAAACTCCGGTGCCAGAGAATTCATCCGTCTTGCACGGGAATACTGGGAGAACTCCGCACCGCTCTATTAAGCACGTTCCAGACGCCTTGCGAAGCAGTCCAGCTAAGATTCACTATTAATTTTTTTAAGAGATGGCTTAGTACAGTTAATTTTACTTATGTATTAAATTTGGTTATAATGCCTCTTGTCTTTATTTTATCACTTACCGCAGTTCCTTTCAACACAAGGTTTGCGGCCGCATCCCCCAATATTTGGTGCGATAAAAGCCCTGGTTCCTAAAACCATGTTTCTGCTGGAAAATTTTTCCTGGTCTTCTGGAACAGACAGGGACAAAAAAGTGAGCAAACTTGTTACTGTTAGGCAACGCCAAAACGGTAACAGCACATTACAGAAAGAGGTATAAATATGTCACATGAAACCCAGATGCTGCTTGGCCTGTTCTTAGGCATCGCGATCATGATCTTCCTGGTTATGAAGACCAAGACCCACACCTTCATCGCGCTGCTGCTTGCTGCACTGATCACAGGTCTGATCGGCAAAATGTCCCCGTCTGATGCCATTACCGCAATTCAGGATGGCTTCGGAAACACCTTAAAAAGTACCGGTATCATCATTGGCCTCGGCGTTATGATGGGCGGTATCCTCGAAAAGACCGGCGCGGCAGAGCGTATGGCTTATTCCTTCATCAAGAAAATCGGAAACGGCAAAGAGGAGCTCGCCCTTGGTATCACCGGATGGCTGGTATCCATCCCGGTTTTCGCAGATTCCGCAATCGTAATTTTCGCACCGTTATGTAAGGCAATGTCCCGCGTAACCGGTAAATCCGTTATCGCTCTGGCTCTGGCTCTGGCCTGCGGTCTGCAGTGTACCCACGTAATGGTTCCGCCGACTCCGGGTCCGTTAACCGCAGCCGGAATGATGGGCGTAGATGTTGGCCAGATGATCATCGCAGGTGCCCTGATGTCTGTTCCGATCCTTATCGCAGCTCTGCTCTACGCAAACTGGATCGGCAAAAAAATCTACCAGATCCCGCGTGAGGATGGTACCTACGACCGCAAGGAGTTCAAGAAAGAGTACTTAAAATCCATGGATCAGTTAGATGAGATCATGGGCAGCAAAAAGCTTCCGGGCCTGGGCGAGTCCCTTGCTCCGATCCTGATCCCGCTGGTACTCATTCTGAGCAAAACCGTTTGCGATTTCGTAGGTGTTGACAAAGAAAGCTTCATTTACAGCATCATCACCCTGGTAGGTTCCCCGATCGTAGCCCTGGCTCTTGGTACCACCATTGCTGTTTACGGCATCGGTAAAGATATCCCGAAGGATAAGCTGATGAACATCATGGGCGACAGCATCAAGGATACCGGTATGATCATGCTGATCACCGGTGCAGGCGGCGCTCTCGGAAACATCATCAAAGTCAGCGGTATCGGCGATGTACTCGGTGCTACCGTAGTTTCCTGGCCGATCCCGGCTATCCTGATCCCGGTCCTGATCGGTGCCCTGATGCGTCTAGCTCTTGGTTCCGCAACCGTAGCGATCACCACCGCAGCATCCCTGACTGCTCCGCTCATCACCACCCTGGGCTTAAATCCGGTTCTGCTGGCACAGGCTTCCTGTATCGGCGCAATCGCATTCAGCTACTTCAACGACAGTGGCTTCTGGGTGTTCAACGGTATGTTCGGTCTGAGCGAGATCAAAGACCAGCTTCGCTGTAAGACAGCCGTATCCTTCATCATGACAGGTGTCGGTATCGTTGAGCTGCTGATCTTAAATATGATCTGGAAATAAAATATTGCTTTATCATGAAACGAAAAAGAACCTTGCCCGATGGAAATATATCTATCAGGCGAGGTTCTTTTTTGCATCTTGTCAATTTAATTTTTTAATACGCGGCGCGCACTGCAAAATTTTCCCGTGCTCCATCCACCTTGAAATACCTTACACTGTGGCGGTATTTTAAAGAAATGGTAGTTGACCGTCCTTGATCACCATTTTCAATTCCAGGTCTTCATCCAGCAGTACAATATCTGCTTTTTTCCCTTCCGAAATGGAACCGTAGGTGTCATACACACCCAGGCACCGGGCCGGGTTGGCTGTTGCGCAGGCCACTGCCGTTTCCAGCGGGATCTTCATAACCTTCACTACCGTGCGCATGCAGTCCATCAGATTGGTCACGGAACCGGCCAGTGCACCGCCATCCACCAGGGTTGCCCGGTTTCCGTTCACGCTGACATCCAGGCCGCCCAGCGTGTAAGTACCGTCCGGCATTCCGGTGGCCCGCATGCTGTCACTGATGAGGATCATCCGGTCCGCTCCCATCATGGCAAAGGTAGCCCGCACCACCGCCGGATGAATGTGTACATTATCACAGATCAGTTCCACCATTACATGCCTGCTGTCTGCCACCGCACCGATGACTCCCGGGGCCCGATGGGTAAAGGCCGGCATTGCATTGTACAGATGCACTGCATGGTTTGCCCCGGCCGCAAAGGCTGCCATGGCCGTATCATAATCTGCATTGGTGTGCGCCAGGGAGATATCCACGGAATCTTTCATTTCCTGAATAAAGGCAACTGCCTCGCTGCTCTCCTCCGGCGCAATGCCAATGAATTTCACCAGACCTTCAGATGCTTTCAGGAAACGTTTTGCAATTTCCACGTTGCAGGGAACAATGTTTTTCTCATCCTGCGCACCCTTCTTGACCGGGCTGATGAACGGGCCTTCCATATTCAGGCCGAGAAGATCTGCCTCCGGAAATTCCAATTTTCCTTCTGGCATCCCGTCTGCTTCCTGTTCTGCCTTCTGCACACTCTGGCCTGCTGCCGCATTCGCCGCCCTGTGTTCGTCCTGCGCCCGCTTATAAGCCGCCGCATTCTGCAATATCTGCTCCAGCTCCTCCACCGGCAGCGTCATGGTAGCCGGAGCAATGGCTGTAACTCCAACAGATGCCTCATACTGTGCAATCTTTTTCAGCGCCTCCGGTGTTCCATCGCAGACATCTGCCCCCACGCATCCATGGAAATGCAGGTCAATAAGACCCGGAATGGCGTAAGCGCCTTCCCCGTCCACCACGACCTCTTCCGCTTCTTCATCTTCCGAAGATCCGTTTACTGAAGGCTCCGTTTCCAGAGCTTCTGCGGCAGTCTGTGTCTTCTTCCCATCTGCACGCACCTCTGTGATCCGGTCTCCCAGAACCACGATTTCGCCAGGTACAAATTTCTGTTCTTCTGTGTAAATCTTTACATTTTTAATGATCATGCGTATGCACCCCCTATGGGCGTAGTATAGTTGACTCTGCGCAGAATTACAATAGTTTTTGCTGAACTGTTTTTTCTATTGTATTTCCGCAAAAAACCGATATACTTAAGGTGGAAGGGGTATTTTATAATGAATAAGGGGGTATTACTTACTATGAACATCTGCAAAGCAAAAAACTATCAGGACATGAGCCGCAAAGCGGCCAACATCATCTCCGCACAGGTTATCATGAAACCTCACTGTGTATTAGGTCTGGCCACCGGTTCTTCCCCGATCGGCACCTACAAACAGCTTATCGAGTGGTATAACAAGGGCGATCTGGATTTTGCCCGGGTTACCAGTATTAATCTGGACGAGTACAAAGGCTTAAGTCCGGAAAACCCGCAAAGCTACCGCTATTTTATGAACACTAACCTGTTCGACCATGTCAACATTGATAAAACCCGCACATTCGTGCCTAACGGTCTGGAAACGGACCCGGAAAAAGCCTGCGCGGCATATGAAGAAATCATCCGTCAGTCCGGCGGCATAGACTTACAGCTTCTCGGACTTGGCCGCAACGGCCACATCGGTTTCAACGAACCGGCAGACTCCTTCGCCCGCGAAACCCACTGCGTCAACCTGACCGAAAGCACCATTGATGCCAACAAGCGCTTCTTCGAGTCTGAAGATGATGTTCCGAGACAGGCCTACACCATGGGCATCGGAAGCATCATGAAGGCCAAAAAGATTCTGGTGGTAGTCAGCGGCGAAGACAAAGCCGATGCATTAAAAGCCACCATCTGCGGACCTATCACTCCGCAGGTACCGGCATCCATTCTGCAGCTGCATAATGATGTCACGATTGTGGCAGATGAAGCTGCGATGAGTAAATTATAGCAATATCCCTAACGTAACAGGACCGCGGAAATTACCAAAGGCAACTTCCACGGTCCATTGTTTTACGCTCAAATTATTCACTCATTTTTCCAGGATTTCCCGCACCATCAAGTCAGCTGCTTCCTTCCAGCCATCCATGAAATGCGGAATAAATCCGTGGGATGCTTCCGGGAAGCGTTTTAAGATGACTTCCACACCTGCGTCTGCCAGGCAGATCGCGTAATCTTCGTCTTCATAACGGAAATTGCAGAGACCTGCGGACAGAATCAGGGTTTTTGGCTGCTTTGCCAGAATCTCTCTCGGCGCATAAAGCGGAGAATTATGAATATCCTCAAAATTTTCTTTCTTATCATCGAAGTAGAGATCTGCAAATGCCTTGCACCGCTCCATTCCAATCTGGCGGTCGTAAGCATCGATCTTGTACTGATCCGGGATACGGTATTCCAGCGGAGGATAACACAAAATCTGAAGTTTTGGCACAAAGCCGCCGCGCTCTGCACAGCAGATTCCCATTGCTGCTGTCAGGGCGCCGCCGGCGCTGTAACCGCCAACGCTGATATCTTTCGCCGACGCGCCCCACGCGTTTGCATGCTCTGCCACATAATCCAGCGCATCCATGCACTGATGGAGTGCCACCGGATATGGTGCTGCATCAGAAAGGGTATAGTCCAGATCTACCGTAATTCCATGAATCTGATCTGCCATGTACGCACTGAAATAAGTATCGTTTTCCCGGTGCGGACCAATAAATCCGCCTCCATGGATATTGATAAACAGCGGACAGTTTTCTCCCCGGTTCTTTGCCCTCAGAATATCCATGCGATAGGAAAAGCCATCCACGGTGCGGCTAATGCTTTCTATCTCTTCACAAAGATTGGGATATGCCATAATTTCTTCCGGGTACAGCGGTTTGCCGGTCTGTGCCGGTCTCCGGTTTGTATTTCTTATGATTTCGAGAATTTCCTGTTTTCTCTCCTCTGTCATCTTACTTTACCTCCCTGTACTCTGCTTTTTTCAGATACCGTATGATGAGGTCCTGGGCTTCTAACCATGCTCCTGTCATGCGGATGGTAAATCCATGGGCACTTCCCGGGAAAAGCCGAAATGCCACTTCGTTTCCGGCCTGTGCCAGCCGCTGTCCATAACGCTCGGTAACCGTCCGAAACGGGCAATGCTCTGCGTTGATGATCAAGGTGCGCGGCTGATTTTTCAACATTTCACCGGACGCAAAAACCGGAGAACAGTATGGGCTCTTTAATACACGTACATTTCCATCGCAGTAAAGCATGGAGAACGCGCGGCTGCGTTCATTTCCGCCCGGCTCAAACGACATTGCATTATCCAGTGCCGCATAATCCAGGATCTGAAGCGCAAATTTCATGTTTCCTGTTTTTGCTGCACGCAAGCAGATGGCTGCAGTCAGCGCACCTCCAGCGCTGTGACCGCCGATGGAAATCCGGTTCGAGTCTGCGCCAAGCTCTTTTGCATGTGCAAAAGCCCATTCTGCCACATCCCAGACCTGCTCAAACGCCGTTGGAAATACATATTCCGGTGTTACCGCATAATCGACATCCACTACAATTCCACCGATTTCGGCTGCCACCCTGGCGCAGAACAGGTCGTCATCTCCATCCTGCGGATGGACAAATCCGCCCCCGTGCAGATTAATAAACAGCGGGGCATCTTTCTCAAGATTGTTTGCTTTTGTGATCACACACCGCACCGGCACACCGGTTGACGGGCTCTCAAGCATCGTCTCTTTCTGTTCCACCTGGTTTTTGTAAGCCAGATAGCTTTCCGGGATCACGCGTTCTTTTGCTGCGTTTTTATGCATATTGGTGCGATCCAGGATTTCAAGCTGTTCCTGAAGCAACTCTTTCGTCATATCACTTTACCTCCTTAACTGTAAACCGGGAAAAAGATACTTGCGGAAATGATCAGGGAAACAGATCCCAAGATCAAAAACGGCAGCGTAAACCGAAGCAGCTTCATCGGGTTATGATTTCCAATGGAGAATGCCATCATCGCTGCGGCGCATCCGGTTGGGAATGCAATCGCCAGGCAGGATGCACCGAATACAACCAAAACAACTGCCTTTGGATTCATGCCCCCGGCCAGTGCCGTCGAAACTGCGATCGGTGTCATGATTGCAATGGTTCCATTGTTGCTTAAGAACGTAGTCATAATCACGGTAACAACACAGAACACCGTAATAACCAGGGTGCTGGACGGATTGCTTCCCAAAAGCTTCAGCACAAAATCACCGATCAGCTGACCTGCACCGGAAGAGTTCAGCGCTGAAGAAACAACCAGAACACCCGCTACGCAGAATACCATGTCACCGGCAAGTGTGCAGGAAGCTTCCTGACTGGAAACAACACCGGTCAGCACCAGGATAATGCAGCCTGCGATCGGAAGCAGATAAACCAGATTTCCAAGCTGTGTAGAAAATACAAATGCCAGCATGATGACTCCAAATACGCACCAGACAATCTGCTCCTGACGTTTTGTCAGCTGGGATGCCTTTGTATCTTTGTTGGTGTGCTGCATCGCATTCACGTCCATCTTTGTCTTTGGAATCAGCTTCCATGCAAACAAGCAGTAGATCGTCAACACGATGGACGGGATCAGTCCCACTTTCATATAGTCAAATACACCAAGCAGGAATTCCGGATGCTCTGCTACCAGCCCCTCATAGTAAGAGTTATGGATCATCGGCAGGGTTGCGCCCATACCGATCGGAAAACGTCCGAACCAGGCTGCATTGACCGCTGCGATCAGGAAATAAATTCTGGACTGTGCCAGATCGCTGTCATCATCCAGTGTAACGACTAACATCAGCATGACAGACATCAGGGCAGTCATACCGATCAGCTGGGTCAATAAAATGGTGAAACCAAGAATCGCCAAAAGCAGGAAAATTCCGCTTTTCTCCTGAATGGAAGACATCCGCTTGCGGATTACGCTTACCAGACTTGTCTTTCCGATACAACCAGCTACCAGCATCATAGTTGCAACCAGAATTGTGGTTTTATTGGAAAAACCTGAAAACGCCGTGTTTAAATCTATGACTCCGGTCACTGCCAGTGCGAGCATGCAGATCATTCCAGTCAGACCGAATGATATTTTTCTCACCATAAACGATACTGCCATGAATACCAGCACCGCCAGGGTAATGGTCAGTTGTGTGTTCATTTTTTGTTGCCTCCTCCTTTGTACCATAAGAAAACTGCATCGTAATGATTTTGAATCCAGGCCTGATTCCAACAGGTTACTGTTTACACATGCGTACCCAGCACCTCTTATAGTTCCATCATACGCTTGAATCTTCGGATTTTCTAATATATACTAAACATAATACTATAAGAAAAAAGCATAGCATCTCTGTCCATACGCGGAATTACTGTCTCCACCGTATTTCTGACAGCAACTCAGATGCTTTTCAGGAGGAGACTCGTGAACACACTCCACTACGATTACTTCATTGCCATCGCTGAAAATAAAACACTTTCCCAGGCTGCCCGGACGCTTCATGTCTCACAGTCCGTGCTGAGCCGCTACTTGAAAAATCTGGAGGAAGAAACCGGGATCCGCCTTTTTCTCACCTCTTCCGGCTGCTATACCCTGACCCAGGCCGGACAGATTTATCTGAAAAGCGCACGCAAGATCCAGCTGCTGCAATCCCAGCTTCATCAAAAGCTGACTCTTCTGGAACAGGATTCTCCAAACGAAGTACGTTTCGGGATTCCGCCCATCCGTGGAGGCGCTGCGCTTGCCTATATTTATCCGTATCTTCTGGAGCAGTATCCATACATTCAGGTTTCGGTGACAAACGAGGGATCTGCCTCTCTGCATGAAAAGCTTCTCGCCCATCAGCTGGATTTTATTCTTCTGATGATCGATGACTGCGAACTTCAAAGAAAATACGACTACCTGTTTTTCTCTCTTGAACAGAAACAGATCCTGCTTGGCATTCCCAGTTTTCACCCGCTCTATGACAAAGGAGGTACTGCCACCGCGCCTGCTGCCTTATCCGTTTCAGAGCTTTCTGCCATGGAAGATGCACCGTTTATTCTCCCAGATATCGGAACCGTAATCGGGGAACGCGTCAACCGTTTTCTGGAACAGAATCATCTGAAGTTAAATATTCAGCTCAAAACTTCGAATCGCCTGACAAACGAACATCTGCTTGCAGAAGGAAGCTATGCCGGTTTTCTGGATGAAGCAAGCGCTTTTGGTCTTCCACAGCTCCATTATTTTTCACTTCCAGGTATGCCCACTCTTTTCGAAGGATTTGCCTTTCGCAAAGGGCATGTTCTGACCCCAATGGAAAAATTTTTTATTTATCTGGAATACCGACGCCTGCACCAGGCAAATTCTGAATTTTTGTGTCCGGACGAAAACACCAGACAAATTCTGAGAGAATATGGAGAAGACTGCTTATGAATTCCAGAATTTACGAATACCTTCTGGCCATTGAAGAAGAACAGAACATCAGCCGCGCGTCAGCGCGCTGCCTGCTTTCCCAGCCAGCACTTTCCCAACAGCTGAAAATCTTTGAAGAAAAACTTGGTTTTCCGGTCTTTGCGCGTTCCAAATCTGCTATTCTTCCGACTGAACGCGGAAAAATCGTGCTGGAGACCGCAAAGCAGATTGCAAAAACAGAGCAGGAGCTTCAGGATGCTTTAACCTCCCTGAAGCAGACTGCTCTGCAAAATGTCCGTATCTATATTGAATACACCATGCGAAACATGTTCCTGAAAGACATCTGGCCAAAAGTCCTGAAACTTTATCCGCAGGCGCGGCTTACACTCACAGCCGGAGACTGTGAAAATGCCTGGCAATTTCTGGAAAATGATGTCGTTGACCTGCTTATCGTAAATACCCGGACCATGTTTTCCAAGCCCTGCATTCAGCAGATCTTTCACCAGGATTCCTATCTTCTCGCCGCATCCCGCTCCCGGTATCAGGAAACGTATCTAATCGAAAGAATGAAATCCAAAGGCTCCTGGAAGTATGACCGCGTTTTTATGAAAGATAATTTTTCCCTTTTCCCATCCCTGCAGCAACAAGCTATGGAACAAACCGGGCTGGCTGACTGCCCAAACATCGTCAAAACCAGCACGTATCAGGAAGCCGCACGCCTCTGCTGCGAAAAAGAGGGACTTAGCATTCTTCCGGAAAGTCTGTTTCATATAATAGAAGCAGACCTGCTCCATATTCCTCTGCCGGAACCATTTTTTGTAAAAGGGCTGCTTGTCTGGAGAGAAGAGCAGGCGCTGAACCCACTCTACCCCTGCATACGGAAACTGTTGGAAGAACGATACCAGGAACTGTAGCAGATTACTCCTGCTGGCCAAACAGCGGATTATCCGCTTAACTGCTCTTCCGGTCAACAACCGGATGACCTGTCAGCCGGTTATCTGACAATTCCCAGAAGCTTCTCGGCCCGCTCCACTTCTTCCTTCGTCGGAGCCGGTACACCTTCCAGCGTGTACGGAATTCCCAGATTCTGCCACTTGAACAGTCCCAGACTGTGATACGGCAGGATTTCTACCTTTTTCACGGTCTTTAATTCATCAAGCATACCTCGCATAGCCTTAAGATCATCTTCCTGGTCGGTGAGCCCAGGTACCAGCACATGGCGGATCCACATATCTTTTCCGGTGTCGGAAAGATACCTTGCCAGATCCAGAATGTTGTCATTCGCAACACCTGTCAGTTCTTTATGGCGCACGCCATCCATCTCTTTAAAATCCAGCATGACCAGATCCGTCAGTTCCATTAATTTCCGGAACTTACCAAAGAACGGCTCTTCTCTGGTAAACGGATTTCCTGCCGTATCCAGTGTCGTGTGAATGCCTTTTGCCTTCGCCAGCTTAAAAAATTCCAGCAGAAAGTCGATCTGCAAAAGCGGTTCTCCACCGCTCACGGTAATACCGCCGTTATTTTTCCAGTACGTACGGTAGCGGTACACCCGGTTGAACAGATCCTTTGCGGTCCATTCTTCGCCGCCGGACATACTCCAGGTCTCCGGGTTATGGCAGTAACGGCAGCGCATTCTGCAGCCCTGCAAAAATACCACGGTGCGGACACCCGGTCCGTCTACCAGACCAAAGGTCTCCAGGGAATGCACATGACCCACAAGTGCTTTGTTCTCTTCCATGAACTCTCCTCCTGTATTGTTTCTATGATTATAGTATCTCCCGAAAAGTAAAAACACTCCGGTATAAGGAAATTTTCGTTCCCCCCGGAGTGTTTTTTATCAGACTTCCGTCCGTAAATTACATGCTTGCGTGGCAGGTTCTGGAGATTACATCCATCTGCTGCTCTCTGGTTAAGTCGATGAACTTAACAGCATAGCCGGATACACGGATGGTGAAGTTTGCATACTCCTCTTTCTCCGGATGCTCCATAGCGTCGATCAGCTTCTCGGTACCAAATACGTTTACGTTTAAGTGATGAGCGCCCTGATCGAAGTAGCCGTCCATAACCTGTACCAGGTTGTCGATACGCTCCTCTGCATCGTGACCCAGTGCGTCCGGATTGATGGTCTGGGTATTGGAGATACCATCCAGAGCCCACTCGTACGGAAGCTTTGCAACAGAGTTTAAGGAAGCAAGAAGTCCGCTCTTCTCTGCGCCGTAAGACGGGTTTGCACCAGGAGATAACGGCTCGCCTGCTCTTCTTCCATCTGGCATGTTACCGGTTGCCTTACCATATACTACGTTGGAGGTAATGGTCAGGATGGAGGTAGTAGCCTCAGAATTTCTGTAAGTGTGGCGTTTCTTTAACTTCTCAAGGAAGGTCTTTAACAGCCATACTGCGATATCATCTGCACGGTCATCGTCGTTACCATAACGCGGGAAGTCACCCTCAGTCTCGAAGTCCATGATCATGCCTTCCTCATCACGGATTGCTTTTACCTTAGCGTACTTGATCGCACTTAAGGAGTCTACTACGTGAGAGAAACCAGCAATACCGGTTGCGAAGGTACGGCGAACATCGGTATCGATCAGAGCCATCTCAGCTGCCTCGTAGAAGTATTTATCATGCATGTACTGGATCAGGTTTAAGGTATTTACATACAGACCTGCCAGCCAGTCCATCATAACATCGTATTTTCTGATGACCTCATCGTAATCAAGATACTCGGATGTGATCGGTCTTAACTCCGGACCAACCTGCTCTCTGCTCTTCATGTCGCGGCCGCCGTTCATAGCATACAGCAGGCACTTAGCCAGGTTTGCACGTGCGCCGAAGAACTGCATCTCTTTACCGGTCTGGGTAGCAGATACGCAGCAGCAGATGGAGTAGTCATCGCCCCATACCGGCTTCATCACGTCATCGTTCTCGTACTGAACAGAGCTGGTGTTGATGGAGATGTGGGCTGCATACTTCTTAAAGTTCATCGGAAGGGCGGAGGAGTACAGAACAGTCATGTTCGGCTCCGGGCTCGGTCCCATGTTCTCTAAGGTGTGCAGGAAACGGTAGTCGGTCTTGGTTACCATAGAACGGCCATCTACGCCGATACCACCGACTTCCAGGGTAGCCCATACCGGGTCACCGGAGAACAGCTGGTTGTAAGATGGGATTCTTGCGAATTTAACCATACGGAATTTCATTACCAGATGGTCGATCAGCTCCTGTGCCTCAGCCTCGGTGAGTACACCGTTTGCAAGGTCACGCTCAATATAAATATCAAGGAAGGTGGAGATACGGCCGACACTCATTGCGGCACCATTCTGGGTCTTAACTGCGGACAGGTATCCGAAGTACAGCCACTGAACAGCCTCTTTTGCGGTCTTAGCCGGCTGGGAGATATCGTAGCCGTAGGACTGAGCCATAACCTTCATGTCTTTCAGAGCTTTGATCTGCATGGACAGCTCTTCTCTCTGACGGATTACTTCATCAACCATGGTTCCATCGCCGCAGTTTGCGAAGTCATTCTGCTTCTCCTGGATCAGGAAATCGATACCATACAGAGCCACACGGCGGTAGTCGCCTACGATACGTCCACGGCCGTAGGTATCCGGAAGTCCGGTGATGATCTTGTTGTGACGTGCCTTTTTCATCTCAGGAGTGTAAGCATCGAATACACCCTGGTTGTGGGTACGGCAGTACTCGGTAAAAATCTTGTGCAGCTCCGGATCCGGCTCATAGCCGTAGTTCTGGCAAGCCTGCTCAGCCATCTTGATACCGCCGTAAGGCATGAATGCTCTCTTTAACGGCTTATCGGTCTGAAGACCAACGATCTGCTCTAAGTCCTTATCAGCCTCGCTGATGTAGCCCGGGCCATGGGAAGTGATGCCGGAAACGATATGGGTATCCATATCCAGAACGCCGCCCTTTGCGCGCTCCTCTTTCTGCAGACCCTGCAGGATTCCCCACAGTTTGTCAGTAGCCTCAGTCGGGCCAGCCAGGAAAGACTCATCGCCATCATACGGCTTATAGTTCTTCTGAATAAAGTCACGGGTGTTTACTTCCTCTTTCCAGAGGCGGCCATCAAAACCATCCCACTGCTCAAAGTTCGTCATTTGGTGTTTTCCTCCTTAAAATTGTACTGTGTTCACACAACCTGTGTGTGAAACAATTGTCTGTATTTTTGCATACTGTATACATTACTGCCAGAAAAAAATATAACCTCTCAAATATTTCGCTATCTGATTAGTCATATCATCTGTCCGTCACGGGCCGCTGCCTGTTTTTGCAGACCAGCAACGCCTTTGTATACATCAATACCGCCATGATTTGTTAAATTCATAACGATTCATTCTATAGCAGGCCATTCATCTGACCTGCATATAGAATATCATATTTTTTCTAAATTGCAAGCGGTATATTTGCGTTTTTTTCTCAACTTCCGGGAAGTATCTGTTTTTGTACAATCAGTTTTTTTGTTAGCGTAAATAACTTTTTTTCTGCAAAATTCGGTGTAAAAATCCTACAAACTACGCCAGGCTCTCCCTGACCAGCTTTGCTGCCTGGATCACTACAGCTGGCACAAATGCGCATACCCCTACTGCAGTCACCTGGCGCAGGCTCAGATCAGCAGCCGCAAACAATACCTGCAGACCCGGCAGAAACAATACGGCTGCCAGAAGCAGCCCCCCCGCCTCAAACGCCATAATGCTCCACATATTGCTGCGCAGTCCAAGGCGCAGCAGCGAACGGCTGCTGCGACAGTTAAAGCCGTGAAACAGCCGGGCAAGCGTCAGGGTAGAAAAAGCCATGGTACTTGCTGTTCCCGCCCCTCCTGTTTCCCTTCCCATATGGTAAGCCGCCATGGTGCCTGCCGCGATCAGCAAGCCCTGTGCAAACAGGCGGATGAAAAAAGGAAGCGTCAGGATCCGCTCCTGCGGGTTTCTCGGCGGCTGCTCCAGTAAACCCTCCTCCTGCGGCTCCATGCCAATCGCGATGGCGGGCAGGGAATCCGTGAGAAGATTGATAAACAGCAGATGGACCGGGGCAAAGGGCATCGGGAAATCCAGAACCGACGTATACAGCACGCACAGAATTCCTGCCATATTCCCGGAAAGCAGAAACTGGACCGCATTCCGGATATTCCGGTACACATTCCTGCCGTTGGCCACCGCCTTGATCAGGGTCGCAAAATTATCATCTGTCAGGATCATGGACGCCGCATCCTTGGAAACCTCGGTTCCCATCAGCCCCATTGCCACGCCGATATCGGCTTTTTTTAAGGCCGGGGCATCGTTCACACCGTCTCCGGTCATCGCTACAATCCGTTTTTTCCCCTGCCAGGCCTCCACAATGCGGATCTTATGCTCCGGTGAAACCCGTGCATAGACAGCAATGGAAGAAAGCTTCTGATCAAGCATCTGATCATCCATCTGCTCTAATTCCTGCCCGGTCACCGCCAGATCTCCCGGTTCCAGGATCCCCGTTTTTTCTGCGATCGCCAGCGCGGTCACCAGATAATCCCCCGTAATCATCACCGGGCGGATCCCCGCCCGCTTTGCCGCCAGAACCGCAGGCTTCGACTCAGGCCTCGGCGGGTCCGCCATCGCCGCCATTCCCAGAAAGATTCCCGAATCCTCCAGCTCCAGGCTGCAGGCCTGCAGCTGCTCCAGCGGATGATAGGCCACCGCCAGTACTCGCAACCCCTGCATGGCCCAGTTTTCATTCTGCTTTAAGACCTGTCGTTTTTGCTCTGCCAGAAACGGCCTTATCCCGTTTTTCGTCAGGATTTTTTTTGTCCGCTCCAGAATAACATCCGGCGCTCCCTTCATAAACAGCACACAGGCTCCGTCACAATGGTGCATGGTACTCATCCGCTTTCTCGCAGAGTCGAACGGAAGCTCCCCAAGCCGCGGCATCTCCTTCCGCACTGCTTCCGGGGAAACTCCCGCACGGAGAGCCATCGACAGTAGCGCTGTCTCAGTTGGGTCCCCGGTAAACACATCTCCCTGCACAGCGGCATCATTGTCCAGCACGGCTCCATACAAAAAATACCGATGCACCGGGTCGTATACCTTAAGCTGCGGCGGTGTCAGCTCCCGCCCATCCACAAATACCTGCTCCACAGTCATGCGGTTCTGCGTCAGGGTCCCTGTCTTATCGGAACAGATCACCGACACACATCCAAGACTCTCCACCGCCTTTAAATCCTTAATGATGGCATGCTCCTTCGCCATCTGCTGGGTCCCCATGGCCTGCACGATCGTCACGATAGAGCCAAGTGCCTCCGGAATGGCAGCCACCGCCAATGCCACCGCAAACATCAGCGATTCCAGGACCGGGGTTCCACGGTACAGACTCAGCCCAAACACCAGCGCACAGATTCCTAAGATCAACGCAGCCAGACGTGCGCTGAATTCGTCCAGACTGATCTGCAGGGGTGTTTTCTTCTCCTGCGCCGCATTCATAAGGCGGGCGATCTTTCCAAGCTCCGTATCCATCCCCGTCGCAGTCACCACAAACGCTCCCCGACCTCCTGTCACCAGAGAGCCCGCAAAAACCATATTCTTCTGGTCCCCCAGGGCAATCCCGGATTCTTTTTCCTGTTTGTCCCCGGCATCTTTTTCCCGCCCGGCCTCCACCGTTTTTTTCAGCCTGGCTGCTATAGCATTCTCCGGTCCATCGCCTGCTTCGCCTTCTGCCTCTTCGGCCGCCCTTCCTGTCACCTTTTTCAATCTGGCTGCTGCAGCATTTCCCCTAGCACCGCGAAAACGAAGTGCTTCTGCACACTTCTCCACCGCCAGGGACTCCCCCGTCAGTGAGCTTTCATTCACCTGAAGATGATAGCATTCCAGCAACCTTCCATCTGCTGCCACCAGACTGCCCGCATTTAACAGGACTACATCTCCCGGCACCACCTTTGCCGCCGGAATTTCCTTTGGGACTCCATCACGCAATACCTGTGCGGCTGGTGCGGACAGCTTTTTCAGACTCTCCAGTGATTTTCTGGCCTTCTCATGCTGGACCGTCCCCAGCACCGCGTTCATAAAAAGCACCGCAAAGATCACCACTGCGCTCTCCCCGCTGCCGGAAACCACAGAAATTGCGGCTGCCGCGATCAGGATCAATACCAGAAGATCCTGAAACTGCTCCAAAAACACCTGCCAGAGCTTCTTCCCGGAATGCTCCTGCAGGATATTTTCCCCATACTGTCCGCAGCGCACCTCCGACTGCTTCCAGGAAAGGCCACTGTGGCTGCTTTCCATTCCGCGCAAAACCTCCTCTGGCGTCATCCGATACCATTCTTTCATTTTGCCACCGCGTTTTTCTTTTCCGGCCACGGCCTGCGACACCGTTACTGTCCATGAAGCGTAACACGGCACCTGCCAGCAGCACTCTTACTTTGTATCATATGCGGCGGGTAGAGCATTCATCCCTTTTTACCATTCTTTCTTTCCCAAAGCTTCCTCCACACCTGTAACAATGCCATCACCAGAAGTCCACCAAAAAAGAAGATTGCTCCAATGCTCACTGCAACCAGAAGAATTTTGGTTACCTTCTCTAAAAACTCCTGCAGTCTGGATTTTTGCCGTTTCGATTCCAGTTCTGCTTCCTTTTCTTTCTCTTCTATCTGCACCATTGTCTCCTGCCGGAGCGGTGCTTCTGTCTCTTCCTCAGTTTCAGGTACTTCGGCTTCCTGCACCAGAAGCTCTGTTTCCTCTCCCTGCACTGCACGCTTCAGCTCATTCCAGCGCTGTGGATCCACATATCCCTCATACACCACGCGGTAATCCCGGAGCAGACGGCTGCCATGCCCCACAGCATCCCGGCAGATCACGCCTTCTTCATTCACATAAGCCTCCCCGGACCAGGATAGCCCGGATATCTCGTACTCATCTGCCGGAAGATCCATGCTTTCCAGTAATTCCTCGCCATACTCCTCGACGATATCTGTCAGATTTTCCGCTTTCAAGGTCTGTTCTCCAAGCCAGTACTCCTCTGCCCCATAATCATAAAAGGTCAGTGGAAACGAAAAGTCATCCTGCCAGTAAGCATTCTCCTCCATCTGCTCCACAGCCCGGCATGCCACCAGCTCCTCCTCATTTCCTGCCAGAACGGAAACATCGATTTCAGACGGCAGATCTGCTTCCCCCTCAATTGCCTCATAGGTCACCTCACGGCGCACCATCTCTGCGTGAACCTCCAGACACCCGACCACTGCCATCTGGACCAGAACCAGGCCCACCCACAGCGCAGTCTGTATTGCTTTCACATTTTCCTTTGTCATGCTCTTCCCCCGGATCAGTCTCCATTGCTATTTCCTCATGGTTTCCTTACCCGCATTCTACTTCGGGCCGGAACACGCGTCAAGCGCATTCCGGCCCGGTCCACACATTCCATGCCGCAAAATTCGACAATTCTTTTTTTCATCTACTGGCTTTCTCTGGCCCTTTCTCGTTTTCTTTGGCTTTTCCTGGTCCTCTCTGCATTCCTCTGGCTCACCCTGATTCTCTCTGCGTTCCTCTGGCTCCCCCTGCTTCTCTTTGTTTTTTCTGGTTCTCTCTGTTCCCTTCTTCTTTTTTCTGCCTTTCTCTACAGTTTCTTCCGCAATTCAGGCTTCGTACACCATATGGTACAGACGCTCTAACTCCTGAAACTGGGCCAGCTCCCGCAGCTCCTCAAGTCCGTCCAGAATTCCTTCCAGATACCAGCGGTGGGATTCGCGGTGTTTTTCGTTAAACCGCTGCCAGATCTCGTCGCCGATCACCATGTAATCGCGGGCCGTGCTGCGCATATTGCTCAGCTTGTCTCCCAGAGTCAGCAGCTTCACCTCCCGCGGTGCCCGCTTCAGATGCGCCACCGTGTTGGCTTTGCGCTCCTTCCAGGTCAGTGATTTATCCTCACTCTCTGCCTGCACCAAAGATAATACCCGCGCACCAAACTCACCTTGGATTTCATCCGGTGTCACGCTGGTATCCTCCAGCACATCATGCAGATACGCCGCCGCGATGACCTCCGGGTCATCCGTCATCTGTGCCACGATCAGCGCCACCTCCATTGGGTGATAAATATAAGGAATCCTGCTCCCCTTCCGCATCATGCCCTCATGGGCCTTTGCCGCAAATGCTGCCGCTCTCCGAATCATCTGCTTATCCCCATTCTTATTTTCAGTTACTGTTCACACCTGTGTACCAGCAACCCTTTTATCCAGTTTCGTAGAATCCGTTACTGTCCACGCACTACGCAAACAGCAACTCCCCTGCCACTTCTGTATTACTAATTGCTATGATTCCATTTTATCACACTCCCACACTCCCCGAAAGGGGAAAGTTGCAAATCCCATCAAATGAATTTAGAACCCCAAAAAATCTGAAAATAATATAGAAGCTCTTTCGTTCACACAGACAGGCCCGGTAAATCAGAGGTAAGGCAGAATCATGGAATCGTAAGAAAAGTTGCCTTGTAAAAACACCATTTTTCTGCTATGCTATTGGACAGATCATCGGGCATTTTGCCTTGCGATAAAAGGAGATTTTATGGAACAGAACCAACAGCCTGCGTCCCACCGCGACCGCCGGTACCGCAGGAAAAAACAAAGTGAATGGCCACATATCCTCTTATTTTATGTGCTTCCATTCATCGTATTCAACAGCATCTTATTTTTCTGCTTAACAGCCAAACCAAAACTCAGCGTTGTCGTGGAGGACACCAACGACTATCTTTCCACTAACGTTGTCCTGACTGTCAGATCCTTTTTCCCGACCAAGTCCATCAGCATGACACTGGACGGCGAAGCACTGGAGCTGGAAAAGGGCAAACACCGCACCTACACCGCAACCGTTTACAAAAACGGTTCCATCGAAACCACTGTCGTGAACTTAAACGGCATGCCATCCACTGTGTTTGAGCATGTCAATGTGCTGGATGACAACCCGCCGGAGTTCTCCCAGACCGATATCCAGGATGGCATCGTTACCATTACCGTTGCCGACAGCCAGTCTGGCATCAACTTCGATTCGATCTATGCACTAAATTCCGCCGGTGAGCGCGTGGAGCCATCCAGCGTAGACCGCGCCAGCAACACCCTCTCCTTCGAGATGGACCCGGCCGGACTTCATGTTTATGCCCGCGACAAGGCCGACAATGAAGTACAGGGCACCTTCACCTCCCACAAGGAAGGCAGCGTAGAAACCCTGGAAGGCGGAGCAGTCGACCCGGAAGAGGCTGCAAATGACAACAGCGTGGCAGAAGAAACTACCGCAGTGTCCGTACAATAAACAATACCGCACAGTACATATCAAAGGGGCGAAAGCTCCTGCAGCCGCTATATCTGACGGCTGCGGGAGCTTTCGCCCCTCGTTCGTTAAGTAACGATATGATTTATTTTCTGACACGTCCGTACGTCTCTGCCAGCTCCCGGCACCTTGCAAGAAGCTCCGGAGTCAGATCATCCTTCTTCATGCGCCAGCGCCAGTTTTTCCCAAGAGTAGACGGCTCGTTGATGCGGGCCCGGTTGCCTAACCCCAGATAATCCTGAACCGGGATCACTGCCAGCTTTGCCACACTGGCCAGTGCCAGACGGATATAGTCCCAGTGGATCTCGCCCTCCGGTGTATGGGAATTCCCAAGATAGCGCACGGCAAACGCCTTTGCCTCCGGTTCCAGGCTGCGGTACCAGCCCTGCAGGGTCATATTGTCGTGGGTCCCGGTATAGACCACACAGTTTTTCGGATAGCGGTGCGGCAAATACGTACTCTCGCCGCTGGCATCGAACGCAAATTCCAGAACCTTCATGCCCGGGAAACCTGTTTTCTTAACCAGTTCCAGAACCGACGGAGTCAGAAAGCCCAGGTCCTCCGCAATGATCGGAAGCTTTCCAAAGTGCTTCTTCATAGCTTTAAACAGCGCATAGCCCGGTCCCTTCTCCCAGTGGCCAAACTCCGCAGTCTTGTCCTTTGCCGGAATGGAATAATACTCATCGAAGCCGCGGAAATGATCCACACGCACTACATCATACAGGCGGAAGCTGTACTCCATGCGGGCCAGCCACCACGCATAGCCCGTCTTCTTGTGATAATCCCAGCGGTACAGCGGATTGCCCCAGAGCTGTCCCGTCTCAGAAAATGCATCCGGCGGACACCCGGCAACAGCCTCCGGCTGTCCATCCGCAGAAAACTGGAACAATTCCGGATGCGCCCAGCTGTCTGCGCTGTCCATGGCAACATAGATCGGGATATCCCCAATGATCTTCACACCCTGTTCATTTGCATAGCACTTTAGCTGTGCCCACTGCTCCTGAAACTCGTACTGCAAAAATTCATAAAACAGGATTTCATCCTGACAAAGCTCCTGATACTTTTTCACGGCTTCCGGCTTTCTTGTCCGGATATCTTCATCCCACAAAAGGAAACTTTTTCCCTCAAAATGATTTTTCACCGCCATGTAAAAGCAATACTCCCTGGTATCTGCGGTAAGCGCATACTCAAACAGCTCCCGCAGCTTCTTTTCGCCGCGTCCTTTCTTTTTCTGCTGCTTTTTCCAGCGCTCAAATGCCTTTTTCAAAAGCGGGAAACGGTTAAAATACTGCTTCTCGTAATCAATATCCTGCGCATCGGAACCGAGGTCTGCCGCATCGCATTCCGCTTTCATCAGCAATCCCCTGGCAATCAGCACTTCCAGATCGATAAAATACGGATTCCCCGCAAATGCGCTGAACGACTGGTAAGGAGAATCCCCGTAGCCGGTCGGCCCCAGCGGCAAGATCTGCCAGTACCGCTGACCGGCCGCCGCCAGCTGGTCCACAAAATCATACGCTTCCTTTGAAAATGCACCGATTCCATACTCCGATGGCAGACTCGCCACCGGAAGCAGCATACCACACGCCCGCTTCATACCCATTTCCTCCTGTTTCTTTCACTTTCAAAATTCTGTAACTGTTTCGTGCCTGCTCACCGCTCAGACCTGGCGCACCCGCGCCGAGAATCCCTTAAACCTCCATACAAATACTACCAGACGGAAGATCCAGTCCACAAACATCGCATACCAGATTCCCAGGACACTCATATGAAGTCCCTTTACAAACACATAGCCAAGACCAATGCGGAACATCCACATGGAAAAGACTGAAACCATCATTGTAAATTTTGCATCCAGACCGGCACGCAACGTATTCGGCAGTGCAAAGGACAGCGGCCAGAACACCATGCCGCAGGAATGTGCCAGCAAAAGCTTCTGCGCCAGGTCCGATGCCTCTGGAGACAGATTATAAATTCCGACCACAAAGCTCCGGAACACTGCCATCGAGGTGCAGATCACAAGCAGCAGCCCGTAATTGACTGCGATCACCTTCTTTGTATACCGCTTTGCCTGCTCCGGCTCGCCCGCGCCCACGCACTGCCCCACAATCGTAATGAGGCCCAGTCCAAGCGCCACACCTGGCAGATACTGGAATGTCACCAGATTCGTTGCCACCGCATAACCGGCGATCGATGCCGTTCCCAGCGTCGAAACCAGACTCTGCAATGCAATCTTTCCAAACTGGAACATGCCGTTCTCCAGTCCGCTCGGAACTCCAACGGCCAGGATCTTGCCGATCATATCCAGCTGCGGGACCAGCTGGCGGAAGCTGTATACCCGGATGCTGTTCTTCGGGCTGCGCACCAGGATCACCATTACCACCGCCGCAAACATACGGGAAACCAGCGTCGGGATCGCCACACCCTCCACTCCCATGTGAAGTCCGAATACGCAAAGCGCATTGCCCGCCACATTGATGGCATTCATCGCCAGAGAAACCTTCATGGAAACCTTCGAATTTCCCATAGAGCGGAACAAGGCCGCCCCGGAATTATAAAGTGCCAGAAACGGATACGACATTGCCGTAAACCAGAAGTAAGTCTGTGCGTTATCCATGACCGATGCTTCCACCGAGCCAAAGATCAGCCGCAGCAAATGCCGGTTCCCAATAAACGCCACCGCCGCGATCAGCAAAGAAAGCGCCGCCGTGATCAGCACCAGCTGCCCCGCCGCCCGGCACGCCTGCTCCGGCTTTTTCTTTCCAATATACTGGGAGCAGACCACCGCTCCACCGGTTGCCATAGCCGACAGCACCTGAATGATCAGCACGCTGATGGAATCCACCAGCGCCACGCCGGAAACCGCTGTTTCCCCTACTGCCGCCACCATGACAACATCCGCCATGCCCACTAAAACAGCCAAAAGCTGCTCTACCAGAAGCGGGGCAAACAGATGGACCAGATCCTTCCTAGAAAACATATCCATGAATTTATCCCCTGAGTTTCTATAATTTATAAACAAATCTATAAACAGATATCTCAATGATACCTATTTTGCCAAAACTTTACAAGTATTACTTTTCAGAAAAGCAATTCTGGGATATACTAGGAATGTTGTTTACGCTATATAGATAATCAGAAAGAGAGACCCTATGATCAATCCAATTAAATTAATGAAAATGAAAAATGCATGGTCCCGCTTCGCGGCCAACCATCCTAAATTTCCGCTCTTTTTAAATGCTATCGTCAAACGTGGCGTCCAGGAAGGAACCATTTTTGAATTCAAGGTCACCTCACCGGACGGCCAGGAGCTCGTAACCAATATGCGCCTCAGCGCAGACGATATCGAACTGTGGAAGGAACTGTCCGAGGCCATGCGGTAGGCATGGCAAGCAGAGTTTCCGAAGCCATGCGGCAGACAACGACAAACGAAACCGCCCAAAGCCATGCGGCAGGTGATGGCCGCATGCCAGACAAAAAGGAGGATACCATGGCCAGAATCCGCAATCGCGCCACCGGCGCCTTTCCAACCTGCACTATAAAAATACTGGCGATGCTTCCCTCCGTCGCCATTGCTGCTGCCATTTTTTATTTCTCCAGCCAGCCAGCTGACCAGTCCACCCTTATGAGCAACGGTGTCACCCAGATGCTTTTATCCATCGCAGATAAGCTCCATCTGCTGGGACTTGAACAGATCAATGTGCCTGCCATCTGCGAATTTCTCAGCATGCCGGTGCGAAAATGCGCCCACATCACCGAATACACCGTACTCTTCCTCTCCCTGGTCTTCGGTCTGCGAACCTGGGGACTGCATAGAAAACGCCTGCTGAACGCAGCACTCGCCGTCACCTTTTTCTATGCCTGCACCGATGAATTTCACCAGCTGTTCGTGCCTGGGCGGGCCGGACGCTTCAGTGATGTGCTGATCGACAACATTGGGGCGGCTGGGATCAGGCTGATGGTGCTGATTTTTCATCGCTAAAGAAAAAAAATTACAGGGAATACTCCTGTATTGCCGCAACAATGGCACTGCGCTGCCACTTTACTGTCACCCGGCAATTGATCTGCATCCACTTCGGCGCCGGACTGTCATCGCGCGGGCGCACCCCGATCAGCGGTTTATGGAATTCATTCGCAAATTCAATCGCAAAATCCGCCCATTTTCCATACTCCCCATACATTTCTGCAAAAAGCACCACACAGCTGCACTCCGAAATGCGGTGACGCAGAAGAAGCTGGCGCCGCTTCCATTCCTGTTCATCCAGCCCATTATTAAAGCTCACCGAATCATCCGTCCATTTAAAATAATTTGTCGTATTCAGCCACCCACACACCGTATCATAAAGCTCACGGCAATTTTTTGCACGACTGATCACAAGATGTCTATTTTTCAGTACCGGCATCCTCATCCCCCTTTGCCCCCAATTTTCCTCTTTGACAATCGTCTGTTAAATAAAAAAGAATACACATCCCAGCGGAGCGTTTTTGTTCCATAAGACGCAGATTCCCCTGAAACGCAAAAAGACAGTTCACTACGGACTGTCTTTTGTAATGTAATGCCTTTATTCTACTGTACTTTTCTGAAAAGAGACACCTTGCTGTCAACTTTCCCTGTTATTTGTCACCTTTTGTGTTACTGCTCGTGCGGTATGCCCGGCAATGCATATTTTCCTGCATTTCCTGACGTGAAAAGAATGTGCCTTGGCACATTCTCGCGCTGAGACACGGTTGCTTCAGCAACGCAGCCTCTCCGTTCCGGGAAGTTCCTCCCTGTATCCAGTAACTACTCTACATATTCGAAATGGCGACATCTGCAAACAGATTCACTGATTTCAGAATTCCTACCAGCCAGCCTCCATGCGGGAAGCAATCTTCTCCCGGTACTTCGGGCTGATGCGGAACACCTTGCCATTCTTCATGCGGATTGCCTGACTCTTCACCGCATCCACATATTTTAAATTCACCAGATAGCTGACCTGAACCCGCACAAAATTATAATCCTGCAGGATCTTCTCCATGTCATCCAGCTTACCGCGGACCAACGGCTTGTTGCCATTCGCCATATACACATCGATGTAATGGTTGCGGCTCACCAGGTACATGATATCATTTACGTCCCACACATGGTACTTTGCACCCTCCGGCACGATCACCTGTGTCGCAGCAATCTTTCTTTTATAGGAAATGATTGCCTGCTCCAGATCCTCATCCAGGTTATTTTTTCGGACGAAATAAAGCGGATTTGTGTCAAACGAAGCAAACACCTTATCGTCGTATGCGGAAACAAAAACCACTTCCCCAAAGCGGCCGGAATTCTTCCACTCTCTTGTAATATTGATTCCATCCTGCTCCGGCAGGACAATATCCATAAATACCAGCTGATACGTTTTCTCACAGGATTCCAGCTGTTTGATGCTATTCATACGGTCTACCTCAAACTCCAGATCGTATTTCCGAAATAAAGCTTCCACCTTCAGCTGTACAAGTTCTGCCAAAATTTTATTATCATCAAAAATTAACGCATTTCTCATAGCTACTCTTTATCTCCCCAGTAAAGCTCCTATCCTGTTACTGTTCACGCATACGCGCTCAGTAACCCTATCCCTTATTAGTGAAACGAATTCATTATACTAAAGGGAAATATTTTTGTAAAACGGATTTCAAAGATTCAGAACATCGCACAAAGGAATGTAGGAGAAATGCGGGAAAACTGGGGGATTTTGCCATATGAAATTTGTCAAAAAATGTCGTGCATCCTATCTGCGTGGGATTCCGAAATAGCATAGGCGTACATCTGGAACAAATGCATATGAAAAGTGTTACACTTCCTGCTTCCTTTGCAGACTTTCAATCCCACTTCTTACCAGAGAATCAAGCAACCGTTCCCCAGATTCATTCATCTCCAGCCAGAGCCTGTAACCATTCTTCGCCCCATCTTTAAAATCATAAAGTTCTCCGCCTCGGGCGATCAGCTCCCGGGATTTTCCCTCCTGTTTATAATCCCGATACTGGATCCGGTAACGCTGTGTCCAATTAACCAGGCAATAATATCCCTCCTCGTGGACTGCATTCTGTATGATCTCTTCCCATCGTGCAACCGGCTCCGGTGATTCCTCACCAAAAACCTCAAACCAGTCTCTCTCAAAATCATATGGAACCCTTGTTATCTCACTATATCTATCCCAAAGAAGTGTTCCCATCTCCTGGGCACGATCATCGAAGATCCGAATTTCACATACTGGATCAAACGACAAGCTTCCATCACGGATGTCACCTCCGGTATTTCTGATAATATAGTGATTATCCGCCTCCGTCAGTTTCTGGTCCCAGGCAAACGAAGGCTGCTTTTCCTGCTCCAGGGCCTGCCTTTCCTGTGCCAATGCTTGTCTTTCCTGCTCCTGTTCTAAAGCTGCTGATTTGCTTGCATGGTAATTGCCCCATGTGAGCAGAAGAGCAAAAATAGCTACCACGGTTCCTATTGGACCAGCATTTTTCTGAAAAACCTTCCATAGTTTTTTGAAAGACTTTTTTGTATTTCCTTTTTTATTCCGTTCCTTCCGGGTATTTTTCATAAACCACCTCTTTTATGGTCTTCGCGCCTTTCAACGCCTCATAGTACTTCTGCATTCTTCTGGAAAAAGAAGCATTTCTGTTTGATGTTTCTACGTCCAGTGTAACACTGCCCATGATTTCCTTATCCATAGTTGGCCCTCCATCGGATAAATCTGGTTATGATTTATCGATTTTCTAAAAAACCGCATGATTGAACGATACCTGCCAGCGTTCTCCACACTTAGGTACCGCAATTCAATCAGCGGTGAAGTGATTAAATCTATTTAAAATTGTCCACAGCGATGGAATGTATATCTACCAATCCATGTTTCCACACAATCCATTTTTCACTAACCATCTTTTCTCATGCACACGCAACGCCAGTTGCAATCGCAAGAAGAATAAGAATTGCAATATAAGTCCATAAAAATTTTTTATCTTTTGCTTTATTGACTAATACAAGGATGATTCCCATTAAAATTACAATACTAAGAGCCAGCGTGAGATTCATCACCAAAATAAAATGTGCTGTAATTTCAGCTTTCTGAAAGGCCTGATAGTTGATCGTCAAAAGCCCAAACACTGAAACCAGAATTCCCATAAGCGTTAATACATTGGCATAAATTTTATGGGAAATTTCTTCCACATCTTCTTTTGCTTTTTCTACCTGATTAATCGTTTGTTGTTCGTACTCTTCTTTGTAATTTCCTAATCCTCTATACTTTTCTTCATCCTGAAATGAAGCACCTGGCTGTTTATCATATGACATATCTGGAATGTCAGATAACTGTTCAAACATAATCTGAGCAATTTTCATTCCCTTATGAAGTGAAAATATACTTTCAGAGATATTTCTTACCCGTAAAAAAGCATATGTGTGATGACCAGGCTGATAATGCGGTCCCGCAACAACCAGTCCCTGCCTCATTAAAGAATTTTTTTCTGCAATACGCCCCAAAATATTATGCGGAATAAGCAGCCTTTCCTCTGTCTTTACAAATACGGTTTCTCCTGGCTTTAGTTCATATATTGGATGAGTTTTCTCTTCTTTATCATATATAACGTCTATAGTCAGGTCATAAGACACTCCATTTAGATTGGATTTCTTATACTCTTTAGGATCAATCAATTCTCCTTTTTCCCGAATCCTCTCGTCTATGTCTTTATCCACTAGGATCATGACTTATCACCTCACTTTTTAATGCACTCATTATAGCACTTTCCCACAAAGCCTACAAGCCATTCTTTTGCTCCATCCTTACTGCCAAAAGACACACGGGTCTTCGGCACTCTTACCATCAAATGTGTCCTTTATTACGATTGAACCAACTACTACTTTGAAATTGAACAGGAAGATGGCAGAAAAAATACGGAAAGAGCAAAGCGCACCGCCCAAATCCGATTGTGCAGATGGGCCTCTTTACTGACGGAGACGGAATCCCGCTTGCGTTTAGCTTATTTCCCGGAAATCAAAACGAGCAGGCATCTCTGAAACCTCTTGAGAAAAAAGTAATTGATGAGTTCGGCTGTGAAAAATTTATTTTCTGTTCAGATGCAGGACTTGCTTCCGAAAGCAATCGCCTTTTGAATCATACCCAAAACCATCAGTTCATCGTGACACAATCTATTAAGATTTATCGAAAAAGAAGCTGTTACAGAAGACGAAGGAATCGCAGATATCTTATATTTTCTGGATGAAGAAAAGATTGCCCAGGAGGCTCAATACAATGGTCTCTATGCTGTCTGTACAGATTTCTTTGAGGACACACCAGAATCCATCCTGAAGATCAGCGCGAGCAGATGGCAGATATAAGCCTGTTTCCGGATCATGAAAACTGATTTTTCCGCAGGACCCATTTATGTTCAGCGAGAGGACCGAGTCCGTCAAGTTACGGCTGCAGCGGATCAATTTTTTGATTCGCAGAGCAATCTTTAAATTAGAAATGCTCTGTGAATAATTCAGGATAAATTATAAAATCAATTGTTCGCCATTATATCAACATTGTATTTTTAACTTTTTAGATAGCTAAAAAAATCGTTCTGTAATTTCCTCTTTAACTTAAAGTAGTCTATTTCATCCATATGGAGTTTTCTCATAAATATATCGGTCGTCTTATCCCGCATAAAGTAATCCTACTATATCGCACTTTGTTTTCCCTAAACTTCTGACAAAACCCCTCCATGCAATCTTATTTACAAAATCATCATTTCTACCACAGCACAAGGTACCTACTTCTTCTTTGTAGTTTTCATTAATTTTATTTAACGAGCTGGTATTATATTGATTAAACCCTCTGTTTTTTTCCTTGATTACTTGCTCGAAATGTTTCAGCAGGCACTTTTCCACACTTTCCCAGTAAAAAGAATCTGATATAGTATATTTATACCCGTTTTTCATTTCCAAGTATGCAATCCAGGCTTCTGCTCTATAGTCATCCCAGTTCAATTTGATTCCGTATTCTTTCTTTAAATCTAATATAAATTTTTCAACCTGACGTATCTCATACTCGGATAACTTTTTTTTCACTATTTTTTCCTTTTTCGTACAACTTTAGGCGCTTTTTCGATTTCATCCAAAACGCCAATCCATGCACTAGCTTTTTCATTCCATTCAATATTGTATATTGCCGGCAAACTATAACCTATTTGCTCCAGTTTTTCTGCAAATTCCATAAACTTTATTCTTCCGTTTTTCGGGAATCGGTAACCATTACTATCTACTGGAAATATTTTAAGCAGTTTTAATTCATCTGCTGTTTCAAAATTAATTTCCAGCATATTTCCGTCTTTTTGCAGTTTCTTTTTTAATCCTGAGCTCATGATCATCTCGCCGCGTTCAGATATTTTTATAGATTTAGCATTAAACCATTTTTCCGGCATTCTAAGCTGCTCCCACTCAAAAGAATTGACATCAATATCTTTTCCTCGCATTTATTTTCCCCCTGTTTTCTATGTTTGTAATATTCTTTAAGTCCTGTAGATTTATTAAACATCGCACAGGCATATTTACTTCTTACCAACTAATTTTTCAATATCATTGATGAAAAATGATAACATATCTCCTTTTCCAAGTTTTTTTCTTTGTCCAACATCTTTTCTGATTTCGTATATGATGTCTTCTAACAATAAAAGAGTTTCTGGATTGGCTTGTTCTATTGATGCCTTTCTATATTTCAGCCATTTTTTTACTACCTTATTAGATCCCCATAATGTTAATCCTTTGGAAAACTCTGCTACCATTTTACTCATTTCAGCTTCCGTCATACGCTCATTTAATGGCTTTTTCGTATCTGCCATAATCGTGTAAACCATGCTTATAAACTGCTCATACGGTACTTCTCTTTTATCATACAAGTATTTTTTTACATTATATCGATAGTCAATAATTTTCGCTATTACAGATGTAAAAACAACACCTATTATAGATACTGTACCTGTTATCATTGCTACAATAATAACTTTATCTGTTGTACTTACAAACTTTTTTAAGAAAATAACTATTTTATCAATTCCTTTTCCACAGCTAGAAAGAACAAACCAGATCAACCATATCGTGATAAGCACAATCAACACTAGTAAAGCCAATCCCATCATAAAATTAATTCTGGGATGTCTCTGTGAAAATGGCAATTGTTCTTTTATTGTGCCTGAGTCTTTTTTTCTGTTTTTCATATTTTTTATTCACAGTCTCCGTTCATGTGTAAAATTACCTGTTTTTTTATTTTCTATTAAGCTTTATGGTTCTATATTAACAAAACATTTGTTCTTTTTCAAGTCTAATACCTCATTTTCATGTATTTTTTAATTCCCGTTTGCAAAACTGCTATTATAAAGACTTGTCCTTTGCCGTCGCAAACGCAACCGAATCATCAATTTCCATTTCCAGACAAAGACACCGAACCAGAAGCGAGCCTGTAAAATCATAAAATTTTTTTTAAACCATATCTGTTAGAAAAAAAATATATAGTAAAACAAAAAAACACCGCTGAAAAAGCTATATAAAATAAGGCTTCCAGCGGTATTTTCAAATTTGGGCTATCAAAGAAAAGGGCGGTTTACACGCAATTATTTGGAGAAAAACAGCACTTTCTAAAGTCAGGTACAAAAAACACTATCTAGCTCTCAGCTGTCTGATTATCATACCATTTTTTCCGACGATTCACCCCCTTTTCTTTCCGCTTCTCAAACTATCCAATTCTTCCTGTATCCTATCTTCACTGATTCCGTACTCTGCATCGGCATATTCTTTTTTCTGTTTTCTCTTCAATAAAAATGTTACGATGTTCCGCTGATCTTCTTCTGATAAAAGTTGAAACAATCGGTTCTTTACTAAATTTTGCGCTTTGTGATCAGCATCCTCCAGTGAAATAAATGTTTCCAAACATTTCAAATCAATATGCCTTGTTTGCTTAACTGTCATGCCAATTTCTGCAGCTCCAGAGGAACAGCAATAACTAATAATTTTTGCAAAAGACCAGTTGTCTGAGATTAGTTTCTTTTTCCTATCTGATACGATCTCTGGAGCAATCTGTTCTAGCAACCACAAGAAATTCAGCCCATCTTGCTGTTCTAATGCAATTCCAGAATCCAAGGCTTCTACTCCCCGCGATTTAAAAATTTTTTCCAGTTCCGAAACATGCTCTAATATCAGCAATGTTTCTCTTTCTGATTCTTTTCTATCCGTAAAGCGCCCGTGTTGCTGCTCTAGCTTCTGAAGTATCAAAGCCAGCGTAGGAATCTGGATCTTTTTATTTTCAAATATCTGCCTTAAAAGAACATATCGCTCTGGCTCTTCCATTCCTTTTAACAGTGCCTCTACACAGGATATCAAGCGCCATGCAAACGGATAACTGAACAGACCTGTTTCTTTTACTTTAAACAAATGCCACTGTTCCATCAAGCATCTTATTATAAGTTCGCTGCGTACCAACGGTAACGGATATCTGTTTTGTTCCGCTACATATGCCTGGATTTTTTGAAATGCCGGTACAATTTTTCCATCTTCATACAATTTTCCGAGAGCCCCGGCAAAAGCATTTTCATCTGCTTCATATAACATACGATAAATTACCGTTGAAGATACTGCTTCTTCTTCCAGCAAGAATGAAAAATACCGTTCAAAACATGCAGATACTGCAACTCTGTTATCTACCAAAAATCCATTGTGTTCATAACCGCGCCACGTTCCATGAGCGGAATCCAAACATACTGTTATTTTCGGGAAAAGAATTCCCAGTATATTTTTAGCTGCCTCTGGGTTTTGCAACATACTTCCGTCGCCCAGTAATATCCGCAATCCCTTTTCAATTTTATTCTTTTCCTGTGCCTGGCGCTCTGCACTATACCAACTATTCCCACCACATAGAATATCTTTATAGTAAAAAAGCTTTGAATATAATTGCGGCTCAAATACCTGTAAAGTAGTAATTCCTAACAGATCTATCGGATTCGTTTCCTCTTTCAGCAATCCATATTTAAGAGAAAATGTATTTGTAAAACGATTTACATCCCGAAAAGTATGAATATAAGATTTTAGTCCATAATGATAGAGCCACTGCCATTCAGATGGATTCCACCTATTTTCGGGAATATCTTTCACGATTTCATCCAGTTTTGTCGTAAAAGATTCCTGTTAGCTTATCCTGACTGCTTCGAGTTATTGGAAGATCATTATTTATCACGAACTTTTCTCCTTTGTATCCTTTCTCGCATCCATACCCAAACCATATGGAACCCCATTGTCTGTCATGGTATAATAACTATATCATAGATTAATGGAACGTTTCCATGAAAAAATTATCGAAAAGGAGGTTCCGACGCCATGCTCCCAGAAACATCTATCAACTGGAAATCATTTGAATACAAGCATGCCGCCAATCCACAGCGTGCTTTTGAAAACCTCACTTACTGTCTCTTCTGCCATGAATTTCACCAGCCATACGGCATTTTCCGTTATTTCAACCAGCCCCACATTGAAACGAATCCCATTCTCATAGACGATCGCTATATCGGCTTTCAGTCCAAATATTATGCCGACAGCGTTCTCTTATCTTCGAAAGAAAATGAATTAACCGAGGCTGTAAAAGGCGCTGCAAGGACATATCCCGGCATCACAACGCTCTACTTTTATATCAGCCGCGAATTTTCTCCCAGCTCCAAAAAGGATGATGTCGCACCAGCCTATCAGAAACATGTGGAAGCAACAGCAAAAGAACTTGGTATTGAACTGGTATGGCGCGTCCCCAGCCATATCGAAGCACAGTTGATGCAGGACAAAGAACTTACCATCTGCCGGAATGTATTTTTTCAGGTGGATTCTGCTGTACAGTCCTGCTGCGAAAATCTTGAAAAACACAAACAGGATCTTTTTGAACACATTCATACAAGTGTGCGATATCAGGATACAGACATCACCCTGGCAAATGCCGATCTGAATCTTACTGCTTTCCTTCACTCGGACAATCAGGTTTTACTCATAGATGGAAATGCTGGCTCTGGAAAGTCCGCTCTGGCCAAACAGCTTGCAACAGATTTTACGGACGATTCTGCCTTCCTCGTTTTTAAAAGTACCGATCTGGATGTAGGTGACACACTGAAGTTTTTGGCTCCGTATGGCGAATTAAATCTGAATGAACTGATGAATGTCTACCAGAATGCCCAAAACCGTACCCTTTACATTGACGCAGTGGAAAAATACTTTGTTCTCGAAAACCAGCAAACCTTCGAAGATATCCTTGCCCTTTTCATCCACTCCGGTTGGAAACTAATCCTGACAATCCGAAGTGCTTATAAGGAGTCTTTCCAGAACCTTCTGTTACATAAAATCAACGTACTAACCTATCACCTCTCCCCGGTCAGTCACGATACTTTGCGTGAACTATCCACTACCTATCAGTTCTGTCTTCCACAGGATCAAAAACTACTGGACCTTCTTTGCGCTCCCTTCTATCTGGGATTATATCTGGCACTTGATCATCTGGAGGATGCATCGATGCTGTTTCTAACCAGAGAAGCATTTGAAGAAAAAATATGGAATGACATTATCCGTGACAACCGGAAAAGAAAAAACAATCTGCCGGTGCGGAGGGAAACCGCCCTGATCTCCCTGACCATGAATATGCTCCAAAACGAAAGTTATTTTTACACGATACAGGCAAATGATGATCACGACGCACTCGCCGAGCTGGAAAAAGCCGGAATATTGATCCAGAGCGATGATGCCCAGACCTATTGTCACAGTCACGACGTATTTGAAGAGCTGGTAGCTGGTCATATTTTTGCAGAACAATACCGGCATGGTATTCAGGATCAGGAGTTTTTTGCACCTTTTCGTGCCTCACTCCGCATCCGCAAGCTATTCCGCGAATGGCTGGCTGCCTTTGCTGCCAATCCCACCCATCAGGAACTTATTTTCCATCTTCTTGACTGCGAACAAGTTTCACAGATCTGGAAAGACGAAATTCTTCTGACCATTCTCAGCACAGATCATTTAAAAGAAATTTACCAGACACTTACGCTGCATATGACAGATAACAACTATGAACTGCTAAAGAAAGTTTCTTTCCTGATCAATACCTGCTGCCGCGCAGCCGATCATACAGAGCAGTACTGGAAGAAGGGTAATCTCCTTCCATTTCGCTTTTCCAAGCCATCTGGATACGCCTGGCAGGCCTTGTTTACATTCCTGCTGAATGAAAAAGATAACATTGCCTGGGATAAAAGTCTTATATCTGCCACAATCGAACTATTGGACTCCTGGACCAAACACATCGAACATTCGAAATCGGAAATTACCAAGATCGCAGGCACGATTGGAATTTTTCTGTTCCATAAGCTATCCGCCAATCGTAATCTGCGGTACGACATGAGAACAGAACAAATCCAAAAGCTGCAGGATGTCCTCATGAACTCCGCATGGATGATCCAAGATCCACTTAAAGACATCTTTCAGACTGTCATTGATGCAGCAAACAAAGCAAAACAGAAGCAATCGAACTATCGGTTTCCATTTCCAGACGAAGACGCGGAACCAGAAGCACCCAAAATGTATCTTAAACTGGCAGAATGTGCTGTATCTGGTCCCTACCACTATGGATACGTTCCTTTTGCCATGCCCGAAATAACCCTTCATCTGATGGAAGCGCTATGGCTGCAGCCCGCTTCCAAACATGCTTCCTATTATCACCAGCCGTATATGGAGGAATATTTTGGGTTGTCTCATCATATGGACTTTATGTACGAGAACGCCAGTGCTTACCAAACACCTGTCTTTTCCCTGCTGCAGACAAATTACATCCTTACGACAGATTTTCTCGTCGACCTTTTTAACCAGGCAAGTACTTTTTATGTAAATTCCTTTTTAAATCAGGAATATAAAGAATGCTTCCAGATCACGCTTTACGTAAACAATACTCCCGTCAGACAAACCGCCTCCGACCGCTTATGGGATCTATACCGTGGTACCTCCGTCGGCCCGAATCTGCTAATCAGCCTTCTGATGGGATTTGAGAAATGGCTCCTTCATATAGCCCCAAATACAAAACCAGACATCCTGATTGCTTACTTCCAAGACCTGTTGACGAGATCAAACAATGTCATGCTGACCTCCGTGATCGTCAGCATTGCCGAGGCATATCCTGACAAACTGTTTCCGCTTATCTGCGATCTCTTGCGCACCAAAGAACTGTTTCATCTGGATTCCCACCGCGCAACTAAGGAATACGCTGCATTCATTTCCCCGTTTGCCCCGCCTCTCTTTCGAGAAGAACGTCTGGAAAGCAATCAGCTCCCGCACCGGAAAGAACGCCTGGAATCTGTCATCCTGTCATACCAGAGCCATAGCCCAGAGCTTTCAGAGGCTGATTTTCAAGCACGAAAGCAAACCTTATACCATGCGATCGACCTTGCAACTGCCGATATAGATACCTGGCTTCCGAATGACAAATTTGCTTACTACCGAATGGACCTGCGGCATTACCAGACAATCACCAACATTCAAAAGCAAGAGGACGGGCTGGCAATCTGTACCGTCCGCCCCGATTTTTCGGACGATATGCTTGCTTTAAGCCAGAAAACCCAGATAACTTCTGAGAACAGTTTAAGATATACAGATCTACAGATATGGAGTAACTACAAATTTCACAATGACCCCAAATTTCAGGAATATAAAAAATATGAAGATGTAACTGCGATCTGGCCGGAGTTCGATGAGATCTGTCAGTATCTGAATGGGATGATCACCTATGACGGGCTGACTCCAGACGATCAATTCCTGCTCCTGCATCGCTTTACTTCGATTGCAGCGTATACCAGTGCCGTTTTACTTCGTGATTTTAAAGAAAAACTATCCAATGAACAGATCAATTTGTGCGAAGATGTCATACTGTCCTTAGGCTCCTTCTTTAAGCAGCTTTCCCCGCTTGAGGCAGCCCAGGCTGGAAATGGCATGGAGGCAATTGCGGCCGGACTGATTCTTCTCGTCCATGAAGAAAACTCACAATCAGCAGATGATACGAATCCACTCTATCTGCTCCTCAGGCTGGCACTGAAGGACTGGGGTTATAACAGCTGCGTTATGGAACAAATCGCACTGACACTCTGGAAACACAGTATCAAAGATGCAAGGCGATTTCTTTCTCTGTTTTTGCTCCTTGCAGAACCGTATGAAGCAATGCTTTTTCAAAGCAGTGATTCCACCGATGATGCTTTTTTTGCACAAAATAAAGACCTGATCATCCGTGCACTTGCAAATAACACCGTTGATCTCAATCATTTTGATTTCACCACACTTGATAGCATAACACTCTTGACACTGTTCTCTCTGGTTTCTGCACAAACAGAAGATGCCTTTCAACTTGCCTCTGCAACAAAAGACCTTGTGATGCCCCTTGTCTTTGCAGAGGCGCGGGAACTACGCACTGAGCGCAGAAATATTTCCGGATACACCTTACGCTACATTGTCTGGCTTGCCGATGTCCTTCTCCATTGTAATAAGGACCAGCCAAAAATCCTGCTCGACTCATTCTTCAAATTTGCAGATCTGCGAAGGAACCATAACGTAGAGTACCTCCTCACCTACCTGATCCAGGAGCAGGAAATATACGGAAAAACCAATACGTTTTGGGAAATATGGGAATTCATGAAACCGTACATGATCGAATTGGGCAATCAAACCTTTCATTCTCATGCCGGCGAACCTGTGCCTTATGGATGTGACAAACTCATCATCACCTATTTATTTGCCAACTCCTCATGGAAACCCAACGTTCACAGGTGCGCCCTGCTCCCAGAAGAAAGAGCCGCATTCTTTCAAGATTTCATTGATAAATCCGAAAACACGAAAGCCATCCTCCATGCACTGGCCAAACTGCTCAATACCGTCGGTATGGAACCGTACAAAGAAAGTGGAATCGACTGGATATACAAACTGGTACTCAAAGATCCTGAATGCAGATTAACCTTATATGATAACACCTTATATTATCTGGAAGAATATATCGGGCATTACGTTGCACGCCACCGCCTGGATTTCCGGACAAACGTACCACTCTCCTTAAAAACACAGACCGTGTTGGAATACATGGTGAATCAAGGCTCACCAATTGCCTTTTTCCTTCGGGAACAGATCTAAGTCTGGGTAGTTTTAACTGATCGGAAGCGTTGGCGATGAAGGGGATGTAGATTCTCAAAAGAGGGCTCAGTGCGGGAGCCCTCTTTGGGAAATCGGAATCGGATCATAGTTGCCAACACATCAATCCCTCTGCGCAGATTTGTATAGCCAGCAGCAAGATATATTTTTTGAATCCTGTCGCATCATTCAACATGATTCAGTTCTCCCATAATGATTCGGATGATTTCTGCAGAAGCATTGTTGTAAATTTCGGCTTTTATGCCATTGGAATTTCGAATTCTCGAATCTATTCGCCCACTGCTGCAGGTGAACCTGTTCGGCAACCAAACTTGTTTGACTGCCCATAGTCTGACCTCCATAGTCGGTCAAAAAAGTTGAGTATTTAATTTTTTTGACTCTGTATAGTGTTAGACTATTATCGCAGAAAACAGAAGCTAAGAACAGGTACTTGCTTTGAAGCGTTTACGAAAGAACGTATGCCATGGTCAAAAATACTTCCTGCCGAAATGTCACCAAACTTTCATTCCGTACATATCCGCCGATTGCCCTTTAACGTCTGAAGACACACCTGTATCTTTCTTGTTTCCACACCAATCGCCTTCAAGCGCATAGCATAAACCAGACTCTCCAAAATCGCAAAATCCGATATATGAACCGGGTCAATTCTCAGGTCAATATTTCCATGCGCAGAATCATTCCGCAGCTGATTCATTCTGTCACAAATATCCCCGATCATATCTGACTGATAATCCCGGTAGTAATATTTCAGAAAAGGCCGGAGAATTTCCTCACAATCACGCATAGCTTTCTCCATCCGGTCCGCATATTTATTCTCTGTTTTGCTTAAAGTCCGCTCTATTTCACCAACGTATTTTTTCTTCTTCCCTGTGTATTGTTCCTTCCGGTTTTTCAGATACTTCAGCACTTCTTCCCGCACTTCAACATATGCCTCTGAACGTGTGACCGTATCATCATACAGATTTCGAAACTCCCGCTCAAATGCCACAAACATCAATATGATCCGGTTAATCCCCCACGAAGACCTGGCCGCAACCGAAGAACATAAATGCTCCAGATAGATCTGATTCTGCGCAAGCGGAGGAAATAACTCCACCATTTTCCCCTCCAGATCATCGTAAGTAATGATTTCCCGGGCCTTTTCCAGATCAGGCTCCTCCGTATGCTCTTTCCCATAAAAAGCCACCACTCCCTCGCATGAAATTTGGCCCTCCCGCATACCATACACATTCAGGGCAACCAGTTTCACATTCACCCGATAACAAACATAATAGAAAAATCTGAGACAATGCTCATACACATCAATCAGAAACTCCAGATTCTGCGGCCTGGAAAAAGAAAAGATCATCCTGCTGCGCGCAGATAAAGGCGTCTCCGAGCGAAAATGAATCGTCGGAATTGCATGAAACGAAACTGTAATTTCTGTATTCTTATACCAATAACTCCCCGCAGTATCCGACTTTGTTTGTCTCGCATACACTCCCGTCCTTGAATTTCCTGACTCATCACACATCGAATCCATAGCAAACGCACGCCTTGGGTTATAAAAATAATCAACCTCGCGCCCCGTCACCGAAAACCCATAAATCGTTTCCTCGTCCAGAAAATCTCCATTATATTTAAAGTAATAATCAACCGAAAAGCTCTCAAATCCATTATCATTTGACGAGCTGTTAGAAACACAAAACACAATGCAGAAGCCATCCTGTGTCCGCCCCTTCAGCAGAGAATGACCAATCCACTCCTGCTTCTGATGCAGCGTCTTAAATTTCTCAAAATCTTTAAAAAGACTCCCACGCCGCTCTCTCCACTCCTGCCTGGTAGGCGGAAATAAGCGCAGAATTCCCTCCTCAAACAAGAACGGGTATTCCTTTTCCAGATACATAATATAGCCCATGATAGGGGATGTTTCTTGCATATGAACCTCCTTCCAGGTGAACTCAGAAAACAGAAATATAGTAAAACAAAAAGCACCGCTGAGAAAGCTATATAAAATAAGACTTCCAGCAGTGTTCAAACATAAAACCGTCCAAATCTATAGTTTAAGAAAATGACTTTTTGTTGTTCATCATCTAAGTATGTTGTAAAAAACAACAGGGAGGTTTCCCTCCCCATAAAATTCTCTTAAAACTTGACACCCCTATCAAAATGCCTTCTTTATGGTAGTTCTGACATTATTCTTTCCGCCGTGTCCTCTATCACTCGGGGTACTAGCATAAATAATTGTATACCGGTCATCACCGTAGTATTTTACTTTTTGATGATCTGATTTATCAAAAACGAAACCAATATCTTCTAAGCTCTTCTTTAATCTTGGTGTCATCCCATCATATACGCTAAGTAAACGTTTTGCATCTTCTGCTCTTTGCTCACCGATAGCCTTATAGTCATTAGCATCTAAAATATCTTTCAATACATCATACCGTCTTGTTCTTGGTTCAGTAGCTGACAATTCTTTTTTCACCGCAGACAACACGAAATCTTTTGCTTCTCCTGGATAGAAATCATCCTCATCTCCGGCAACTAGAACTGGGATTTCTGTCATAGAATCCAATTTGGCTCTTAACCAGCTTATTTCATATTCTTTCTTTTGAAGTTCAGAAGTCAGCCTTTCAATCTCAGAATCCTTCTTTTGCATATCTTCTTCGAAGTCTTCCAGAATTTTATCAGCTTCTTCTTTGGCCTCACCTACAGCCTTTTTTCGTATGCTCTCTTCTTTTTGATCTAAATCAGACTTAAGTGCAAGCAACTCATACAGAGCCTTTTTTCTTCCGGATTCGGCTTTTGCATTTTCTTCACGTTTACTAGCTAATCGATCCTGCAAGATCGCATTATTTACCCCAAACCATGTGTACAAGGAGCCTACCAGCTGTGAATTGCTGTACTGCATAACGGTCCTTGTTACTTTGTCAGATAGGATACGGTCAATACCCTCCGACATTCTGTACAGATATCTCCTATGCCCGATTGCGGGATTTGGATGATATATTCCGATAGCGCCATAATATTCATTATTGCCGTTACATAATTCTTTTAACCTCAGGTTTGTGCAATTGGTTTCTTGTACGAGTACATGAGCTACACCCTTTAATTCCTTCGCTAATTTATTAGCATCCACGGGGTCTTCATCAAAAAAAGTTTTCGTTATAATTACAACTGGCAATTTGTATTTTGCGGTTCCATTGATAACATTAACAATCAAATCAAGATTTTCTTCATCAATGATCAGTGGCGTACGCCGTACCTCAAGATTACCATCCTTCAGAATATAACCACGATCAATTAACATGGAAATAAAGAATGGGGTGAAGAATTTTGTGTCAACATTTAATGCTTCTTCAATATAACTACGATCCAACCGTATTGCCATTTTCATTTCTGAAAAATTCATAATATAATCGGTGTCCCATACAGCGCCATCCGGCTCTCTCTTTTCAAATCGAGCTGCAATGATATTCTTGTTTCGATATTCTTGAATCTCCAGACATTTATTTTCATCCTCAAAACGGATGTTTCTTTCTCCGTTCCATTCAATACCAGATATAACACCTTCAGGATGGCCTTTCTGATTCCACTCAATTACTAAATTTATAAAATCATCTTTTGTCAGTCTTTGGTCAATCTCAAGGATAGTTGAAAATAATAACATGCTTGTCCCTCTTTATCTATAGTAAAACGAAAGCTTATTGATATCATCCTAGTAGTTACTATTATAGCCCGCCAGGATAGAAAAAGCTACATGATTATGTTCCATAACGGATTTTTGTTTTCCATGATTGTGATTTGACTGTTCATTAGCATACATCAGTTTAACCCCAATATCAGAAAAGGCAATGGCAATTTCTATGAAATGATTAATCTTAAACGGCTAAAATTGGTTGATTCTAAACGGCTCTGGGTGGTTGAAATCTCCCGACGCTAACATGGGTCCGACTGAAAAGTCAGCAACAGCAAGGAACTCGCTATGAGGCGTTTACAAAAAGTCTCTGCAAAAAAATTACTGTTCTTTATACTGCCCCTCTATTTCTGCAAAAATCCGTTCCAGCTTTTTTCCCATTCTTACAGATCCATACTCTTTCCCTGTCAGAATTGCCTGTTGACGCATCTGTTCTTTCGCTTCCTCACTCCAACCTTGGATTTCTGCCAATTTTTCTGCCAGATTTTGGGGATTGTTTCCGGAAAATAATGTTGTATTAATACCATCTTTCGCATAAGACAGCGGTCCTTCGGAAGCATCCGATATTAAAGTAAGAGTTCCGCACCGCATAGCTTCCAAACCTACCAAGCCGAGACTCTCACTCTTCCTTCTGGTGGGAAAACAAAAAATGTCCAACGCATTAAAATATATTCCAAGTTTCTTTTGTGTCATAAATGGAAACAACTGTACATTCTTCTCTAAATGCAGTTCTGATTGTTTTTTCTTTACGTTCTGCAGATCTGGTCCTTCGCCGACTATCACGAACTGATACTGATTCCTCTCCACATCAGGGCGCTGCAAAAATAATGCTGCAGCATTCAAAAACGTGTCCCATCCTTTTCCCTCAACCAAACGCGAAACAAAGCCTATGTAAATCTTATCGGAGCAAAAACCAATCTTTTTACGACATATATAGCGATCCTGTGGAAAAAAACATTGTTCATTTACACCACCTGATGGAAATATAAAAATCTGTTTTTCCGGATAACGATAATTCTGACATAAGTAAGCCTTGTAATACGAAGATGGCACAATCATATAGTCCAACAGCTTTAAGGCCTGTACCGCCTTTTCGTAATTCTTTTCGTAGCGTGTTCCATCCTGACAAATATCTTCACCATGCGCATTTCCCACTGCAATTACATTTCTACGGTTTTTTTTTATGACTTGAACCGGAAATATCGTATGGCTGATATAATGCGCATATATCACATCCACATGGAACAATAAACCTGTCAGCAATGCATATGCATAACATTTTACATAGCTAAGTAGCTTTAGAATCCTCCCTTTTCGTTTTTTTACTGCTGCATGAATTACACGACACCCGTTTTTTTTAAGCATCTCCTCTGTGTTTTTTACGAACACTCCGTATTCCGGATGTCTCAGAGAAGGATATAAATTTGTTATGAGCAATACGGTTTTCTTTCTTCTTTCTTTCATTCTCACTCACATTCAAAGCTTTTATATAATTTTGAAGACTTGCCATATCCGTCTGTACGATATATCCGTCTTGTTCTTTCAAATAAAAACCCCAAAATTTAAATTGATGAATCATTAGTTCAAAGTTTTCACCATGATAAATTTGCATACTGGCTTCGCTGTAATTAATCCACTGCTGACTCTCCAATGGCAGAAAGTGCTCGATTGATTTCAGGAAACTAAGAATTTCGATCCGCTTTGTATAATGCAATTCGTTTGATGGGTATAAACAAGGAATATTCACTGTACCAATCTTATGATTTTCTGTCATAGCACGAAAAAAAATATCATAAATAAAAGAAAATTGATCGGATTTGCGAATGGTTTCCACCACCCATGGCCTTAATCTGAACGCTTTGTAACCGCAGGAAATATCAAACAAGTTAATTCCATACACTTCTTTCACAATCATAGAAATAATCGCATTAGACGCCAGTTTTTCTGATGGAACAACGCTGGGATTATAAAAACGATTTCCACATATAAACTCGTAATGCTTCAGTTGTTCTTCAAATCCCGGGATAAAATCTGGATCGTGCTGTCCATCAGAATCCAACATAATCACAGAATCGTAAGCCCGCTCCTGAGCCCATGTTATTCCAAGTGCCAACGCACTGGAAACTCCTTTATTTTTCTCATATCGTATATAATTAAATCCAGAGTTTCTGATTTTCTCATAAGTATCATCGGTACTGCCATCATCAATCAGCAATACCCGGTCTCCGTAGTTTTCCAAGCTGCAAAAAAGCTTCTTTAGCTGATCTGCTTCATTATACACCGGAGATAAAATTATTGTTTTCATTACATTTAATCCTCTATACCATCTAGCCTACAATTCTATCCTGAATTTCTTTAAGCACACTTTCCTCATATTTTTCCAACATCTTGTTACGGGCCGCCGCCGCATTCTTTTGCTTCTTTGTTTTACCTTTCATTGTTCCCATTGCTTCTTTATATTTCATATAAACTTTAATCTTCTCTGAAATAAACTCCGAAACAGTTGTTCCTGCTTCATATTGTGCCAAATTTCTTTTGCTATATTGATACCAGATTCCTCCATCTATCTTTGCACAGACGATATAACGCTGATACTGCAAATTGAAGCGTGTATCGCCATATAGTCCAAAATCAAACATACAGTGATTAGCTCTTATTATTGCATTCTTATATAGTTTTCCCTCAGCAGATCCCAACTGCAGATCTTTTCTGGAATCCAAATGAAGCATCAGATCTTCACGAGAACATTCTTCGGCCTGCGGCTGCACATCTTTAAATGAATTATCCGTTAGCACAGCCCTATATCCGCCTAATATCAGCGGATACTCGCCTGACGCGTAATTCTCAAAAAAGTTCTGATAAAAAGATTGAAGCAATTTGTCTGTTGCATCCAGGAACAACACATATTCTCCTGTTGCATGGAGAAGTCCCATGTTACGAGAAAAATTTACATCTCGATGTAAAATTTTTACATACTCTATTTTTATTGTCTCTTGTTCTTTATTCGGATGCTCTTTTAAAAATTTCGTTTTTATTTTTTCTATATGTTCCAGCGATCCATTATCAATCAATATAATCTGAACCTCCGGTATTTTATCCGGAGGGATCAAATTCACAACTGACTGTAAACACTCCATCAATTCACTCTCATGATTATACACAGTGATGATAACACTAAGCTTTATGCATGGATCCAATTTGGCCACATACTCTGTTCTTTTTGTCTCTGAAATAAGCATTCTGGCTTCTTCAAGCGATTTCACTTTTGTAAGGGAAATCTTCTGCTGTACATTCGCGGCAAATTCTGTGCAGATTCCTTCCCAATACAGGTTTGAGCTGTCCAATATGCAATCACGATTCAAAATATGTAAATGTGCTTCGCCGACAATCTCCTTTTGGGTGGCAAATTGAAGATTTATATTTTCCGCCGTCTTCATTCCCTCAAAACGGACCTGTTCTAGATATTGGTTGTTTCCAACGTCAAATTCCTCATCATAATCCTTGCCGTGGTATTTTCTGATTTTCACTTTGCCATCTAAAGCTTCCTGTATTTTGCAAATATAAAATCTTGTTCTATGGTCGCCATTCATCATCAATACCCACGTTCCATTAAATTTTCGGCTTTTTATCCATGTCCAAACTTTTCGGCAGCCTGTTAAGATCATTGGCAAATTCAGAACACTTCCTAAAAGTGTCAGTACAATCCAATTTGTATTTATGTCTCCCACACTACATTCTCCCAAGTTTATATGTCATTCAAAGCATCCCTCAAATTTTCCAGATATCCATACTGCCAGTGCTCATCCGGCTCCAGATATCCCCCTTCACTCCACTCATTCCACGCAAACAAAAATAACATATCTGTATGATACACGTCCCGTGTACGCCGTATCTGCTGTTTCATATAATTTTGAAATTTTTCCGGTGTTGCACCTGTAAAAACCACACCATTTTTCTCTTTTCTTGGTGTGTTATCCCAGTCCACAAAAGCCCCCGGTACACTTTTTTCATTTAACGGAAACTGCCGCAGCACCTCATTCCATGCTCCATCATACTCCACACAACTCACACCATTTTTCTTACTGAAATAATTTTCCAAACGATTTCTTATAAAAGCAGGCTGATACTCAATCTGACAGGAAAACAGTTCGCCGGCCTCGTCTACAGCAATATTATAATCCCGCTGTTGCGATGCAAATGCAATACCAGAAAGTCCTCGTTCCCGTGCCGAACGATTCCAGAATACAAGCCGCTCCCTCAGTCTTGGAATCCGCTCCGGCCGATATATAACCAGAAGTGGTTTCCCATCTTTCTGAATATAACGCTCATCTGACAAATATGGGTACAAATATTCAAAGTGCGTCCTCCACTCTGATTCATCTCCGTAAGTCTGCCGAATTAAAATGTCATTTTCCGAATGGACATTCCATGATCTTGTCCAATTCTCGTTGGCCCAGCAAATACAAAACGGAAATTTTATCTCCTGCAACTCTTTGTACAACTCTAACGGTTTCTCCAATAGCAGCTTTCCCTGAAACCAATAGTGATACAGGCAAAAACCATACACTCCATATTTCTGTGCCAAATCAGTTTGCCAACGCAATACCGATGCATTGGTCAGATCATAATAATTATTATGAAGCGGAATTCGTGGCTGATCATGTCCTGCAAATAAAGAAGTTGCATGTCTCATATTAGTCCATTCCGTAAAACCATTGCCCCACCACGCACTGTTTTCGGGTATTTCATGATACTGGGGCAAATAAAATGCAATTACTTTTATTTTCATATGTTCCACAACTTTCATTCCAATAATAACACTATACCACGAAACAGACTAAAGTCCATAACAAAAATCTGGCGAGCATACCTTACTCCTGCTCGCCAGATCTTTCATTCATTCAAAATATAATTTATTTTCTACAGTTACTCTGCTGCTGCCTCAGAAGCCTCTGCATTATCATCTGCCGCATCCGTGCTCTCAGTTGCTGCTGCACCTGCTGTAATAGTCTTAGAGGTTACCACTGGTGTTGTCTCTTCTGCTGCTGTCTCAGTTGCTGCTTTCTCTGTCTGCTCCTCTTCCGTTACTTCGCTGCAAGTTACGCTAATCTGAATCTTGTTGTTCTTATAGGTGAGAGAATAGCTGTTTCCGCTGTCCGTCTTGCCTTCGCGTGTAAGATTGGTCTCGCCCTGTTCACGCTGTCCCTGAACATAGTCGGTAACTGCTTTGCCTTCGGTCTCACCAAGTGCTGCAACTACGCTCTGTTCATATGCAGTGTTATACAGTTCGCGGTCTGCCTCCGGAGCTGCATCGTAGATATATGTTAAATCTACTGCGTTTGCTTTATCTTTTGCGCTGTTCCACATAGCAAATTTGTAGAATTCCACAGAATCGCTGCCACGGAAAATACGGGATACCTCCAGGTTGTCCTCAGTGGTCAGAATCTGCACAGATGTGTCTGTACGGGAATCTGCTAAATTCTTTGTAATCTTATTGATGATAACTTTTAATTCAGAAATGTAGCTTCTGCGAGTTGTGCTGGCTGCTGCATTTTTCTCTTTTGCCTCAGATGCTGCAACCTTAGCAGCTGCAACAGTCTTGCCCGGATTTGGCCTGCTTGCTTTCTTTGCTGCTTCTCTGTTCTCCCGGTCAATCTCTTCCTGGGATTTTTCCTGACGAACGCCGTCTGCATCCAGCCAGTAACCGTCTACTGTAGTTTCGGTCATACGGTATCCATCCGGGTCCAGATGATATACTAACTGGGTGGCCGGATCGGTGAACCAGTTGCCGGATGGCCAGCCACCATTATCGTAGACATATTTCTGTTTATCACCATACGGAGTAGACTCCGTTACCCAGCCTGCCGCAAATGCCGTGATGCCAGTTGATAAAGTCATTGCCGCAGCAACCGCTGCAATCCCAAGTGCTTTCTTTTTCATAGTGAATTTACCTCCAACGTATTGATCATTATTCTTCATGTCAACGGAACATTCTGTCATGTCTCTTTTGGAACTGTTCTTATATTCTCACTTTCACAGTTTCTTCATCTCTTCACATACAAAAGCATACCATAAATCGAATTTCTCTACAACTACCATAAAACTGAAGATTTTATGACTCTGCACTAAGATAAATGTTAAAAATTCGTAATATGTCCGCAGCAGAGGTATCAGCATCCCAGTTCGTTCTCACACATATCCAGTGCAGAAGCAATCACGGCATCCATATCATAATACTTATACTCACCGAGACGACCGCCAAACACAACCTTTTCTTCCTGCTCCGCAAGTTTTTTATACTCTGCATACAGATTACCGTTTTTCTCATCATTTACCGGATAATACGGCTCATCGCCCGGTTTCCACTCAGAACTGTATTCACGGCTGATCACGGTCTTCGGGATTTCGTTGCCCTCATCATCTTTGCCGAACTCAAACCACTTGTGCTCGATGATACGGGTCCACGGAGTCTCTGCATCGGTATAATTCACGGCTGCATTGCCTTGGAAATTTGGCTTGTCCAAAAGCTCTGTTTCAAAACGCACGGAGCGGTACTCCAGTGCACCAAGTTTGAAATTGAAATACGCATCGATCGCGCCGGTATAGATGACCTTAGCTGCCAGGTTATCATACATCTCTTTATCTGCCAGATAGTCTACGCCCAGCTTTACCTCTACTCCCTCCAGCATATTCGCAACCATCTTCGTGTAACCGCCCATTGGAATGCCCTGATAGAGTGCATTGAAGTAATTGTTATCAAAGGTAAGGCGAACCGGCAGACGCTTGATGATAAATGCCGGAAGCTCGGAACATGGTCTGCCCCACTGCTTCTCCGTGTAACCTTTTACCAGCTTCTCATAAATATCGGTACCGATCAGGCTGATAGCCTGTTCTTCCAGGTTCTTCGGCTCGGTAATGCCTGCAGCCTTTTTCTGCTCCTCAATCTTCGCTGCAGCCTCTTCCGGAGTTACAACACCCCACATCTTATTGAAGGTATACATATTGAACGGCAGAGAATATAACTCCCCATGATAATTTGCCACCGGTGAATTGGTGAAACGGTTGAATTCTGCAAACTGGTTCACATACTCCCAAACTTTCCGGTTGTTCGTGTGGAAAATATGTGCACCATATTTGTGTACATGAATCTTTTCTACATCCTCTGTGTAAACATTTCCTGCAATATTCGGACGCTTATCAATCACCAGAACCGATTTGCCATGCTTTTTCGCCTCATGCGCAAATACTGCACCATAAAGTCCTGCTCCTACTACCAGATAATCGTACATCTTCCTGTCCTCCTGAATTAAAATAATTTTTCTTTGTAGACACCCTGTTCAATCAATTTCTGAATGGATGCAACAACCACCGGCTTATCCTCTTTATAGGTGACGCCAAACCAGCGGTCTCCCGTTTCCAGAACCTTTACCCGCGCTTTCTGCTCTGCAAGAAGCTTGTCAATAATCTTTGGAAGCAGATACTCGCTCTTCATGGCATCTTTCCCAAGATGATCCAGGAAGTCAGCAAAACCACCTTCAAGCATCTCTAAAAATCTCGGTGGAAGTCCCCACATGTTCATAGACACATGCTGACCTGCGTCTACAGAAACCGGCTGTTTTTCTTCATTGCACGCTGTTAATACGCCATCTTTCCTCTGAATCTCATACGTTTCCGTGACGCGCTGCAAATAACCATCGGTATCTACTGAGCAGACACCACGGGTCACTCCACCATTGTCACTCAAGGTATTGGAAAGGATAAAACCAGCCATGCAGATATCATAAACCGGCGCCTCCACATCCATCTCTGTCGTCATATACTGATAGAGTCTGACAAATGCCTCCTTACCATAATAATCGTCTGCATTAATTACAATGCATGGTTCCTTGACAAGATCTTTCACGCACAAAACTGCCTGACCGGTTCCCCACGGTTTCGTCCTGCCCCAGACATTCTTACGGCCACCGGGAAGCTCATCGACAGACTGATACGCATATTCTACCGGAACCAGCTTCTCAATCCGTTTTCCAATAATCTCCTTGAAATCCGCCTCGATATCCTTGCGGATAATGAATACCACTTTGTTACAGCCTGCCTCTAAGGCATCATGGATAGAATAATCCATGATGATCTCCCCATTCGGGCCAACCGGCTCAAGCTGTTTGATTCCGCCACCAAAGCGGCTGCCAATTCCTGCTGCCATTACAACCAGCGTTACGTTCTTCATTTGTTTTTCTCCTCTCTGACAATCGCCTACATGAAGTATTTGCAGTATCAACTTACTATCTGAAATATCTTCGGATCATATGTACCAGAGTCAACAACGGACACCTGGCAGTTCAGCCATTTCAGTTTTTTATTTATGCTGTCCTGCAAGGACTTCATGATTGTTTTCTTACTTCTCGACCTGCACGCAAAATCACCTTCCAAAAACAAAATCATATATTTCTTTTTCGTACTATCCGAAAATGCATCTGCAGACATCCATTGAAGAATAGTTTCAAATTCCTTCCGGCATCCCTTTGTCGTTTCAAATGATTTCGCCCCACACAAAGCTGCCAGAGTCATTGCCACTTTGTGAGCCATTTCAATATCCAGACTGTCTCTTTCTTTTATATCGACCTCTGTATGCACTGTGTCTTTTTTCTTATTATCCGGTGCAATTCTCCATCTGCAGTTTGCTTCATCTCCGGTGCAGTTTTTCACTTCAATCAATGCCAATGTGTTTTTATCCAGAGAAATAAAATCAACACCTTTTGAATTTGGGAATCGGTTGAAATAATCCCGATAAAACAAGGTACTGTCAAATTTTACTACTGTACTTTTATCCGGAAAGCCAAATTTCAATCTGCTTTCTTCTTTAATCACCATAGATAATCCTCTGTTCTCTGTCGTACATGGCATCAAACTCCTGCATAATCGCATTGTGCTCAAGATCGGATGCCGAATTTGTCATTTCATAGTGAATATCATGTATTTTTTCGTCCCTGTACAAAGATAAAAAGCGAATATCCAGTTTTTCAGGATTTAATTTTGGATACGATGCAACCATATTAAATTCCTGCTGAATAAAATAGTCATGCGTTGAAACAAAAACCTGGACGCCCATCTTAGCCAGCGCAACCAGGGCCTGTACAATTGGTCTGATCATTCGGGGGTTCATGTTGGTCTCCGGCTCATCCCAAAATAAAATCGTATTCTTATTCAGACTTCCAGAGAGAATCATGTAAATAATCGTAGACAACTTTCTATACCCATCAGAAAGCAATCCCATCTCAAATTCGCCCTCTCCTTTTATCTTAAAATAAAATTTTTTATTCTTTTGTACAATATTGCCGCTCATAATCTCTTCCAGATTGCGCAGCACCTGGTTTTGCTCTGTTGTATTCGGTCCCTTCGACAGAGGACGATCCAGTAATTTTGCAAGATCATAGTACATCTCTTCAAAGTCAATATGATACTCATCATACAGCGTCACAAAATGCTCCACCGTAGAAATCATTTCCTTTGTCGGAATGTAAATGGACTCACATTTTTCCATAAACCGATTTCTGTCAATGGAGATATCCGCATGGTTGGTCTGTCCACGGCTAAATCCTACCGAAATTCTCTGATTTCGGTCCAAATCAACTGAAAAGTCGGTTCTTTTGTTTCCTCTGTTACGACTTACCAACCGCCCAAGTTTCATGTCGTCCGGTCTGAAAACCCCCTGCATTTTTTTGACAAAAAACTGTTCTTCCATCTCTTTTGTCAAATTTGCCTTATTAATATCATTAAGCGGTTTGGTCAGCGAGTACATAACTTTCAGCAGGGTCGTCTTTCCCGTGCTGTTCTCTCCACAAATAATATTAATATTATCAGACCAGTCCAATTGTAGATTTTCAAAAGCCATAAAATTGCTTAACGTCAGCCTTTTTATTTTCATGCCTGTCGGCCACCTCCTGACTGCATACTCTTCAAATTATTGCGTCGTGATCATGCTATTTTTCTTTTCGACATGCTCAAAGCTTTCTGTATTTTAACTCTTGCCTGGCTTATTTTTTATAACGATATACCGGCCCGGGGCATCTTCCTTTTCCCTGTAATCATATATCCAGGTATGCTCTTTCAAAGCTTCAAATATCGCTTCAACAGAATCATTTATTTCATACGTCCGATTAAGGTTATTTCGTTTTGTGAAAATTCCTTTGAGTTCTGAAAAGCCCAACTCTTCAAAATGTTTTTTGCACATTTCTTCATTCAAAACAGGAATTGCCCTTGCCCATAACTGTATTTTGGTACTTATATCACAGGAACTATGAATCAAAAGGCATGATAACAAGTTATCATCTAACTGTATCGATTCTGAGTCTATAATATCATAAATTCGCCGCTCTGCAAGGCTATATATCGATGCCTGCTTGCTTTCATCGTATTCTGAATAGTGTTGATACAGCTCATTCTCATCCGCTTCATCAAAATTATTTTTGAGTATGTAATGAAATAAAATCCCAGAATACTTTTTATCTATTACTGATACTGACCTGTTTGTTAATTGCAGTAATTCCATCTTGTCCTTATCTTCTACAGGCATACTCAACACATGAAGCATCTCTTTATAGCTAAAATTATCTGACGTTATTAACTGTAGATATTCTTTTATATTTTGATCTATAAAATACATGATCAGATGATCAAAATTATCCCTGATATACTCCAGACTTAAGTCATTCATTTCAAGAATTTTATTTTTGATCAGCACGCAAATTCTTTCCTCTGAAATCTCACTCGTATCATACGAATCGAAAGTACCGCCTAGATCATTTAGTATTTTTTCATATCTGCCCAATTCGATATTATTATTTACCACTATAGCATCAAAGAACGATTTTACATCCGCAGCACCAAAAACATCTCTTATACTGGAATAATCTACAGATACGTCAAATCCATTCATATATGTTGTCAATGTGTCATCCAACGCATTTACAAGGAAATAATTCATAACATTCAAAACGGTTCTTTTTACAATTCCTTTTTCTATCATAAGAGACCAAAGTTCTTTTTCATTCACCTGAGATATATCAGAAATCATCGTACTCAACAAGCTTAAATACCTTGTTTTTTCCTGTAATTCAACCGCTTGATCATTCAATACATCTATCGCTGTTTTTTCTGAATCGGCAATCTCTTCTCCGCAGTTCTCCAGTATCACCTTCAAGTAATCATTCATATGATTTGCAACATACATCGCCAATGGTGATTCCGGCAGTGATTGAATTGTTGAATAATTCTTATACTTTATATCATCAAGAGAAACCTTGTTATATTTTTTGTCAAGCATTAATTGAATGTTCTCATAAGTTAATTCATACAAACTGTTTTCATATACACCATCAAACAAAACAGCATCGACAGTTTCACAGTCTATCGATTGAAATGACACGTTCAAAAAGATAAACCTCGAAATTATTTTTTCCTGATCTGCATCTGTCCCACTTTCCTGCATATTTAAATAATCTGCCTGAGACGATATATAATCTGTCAGACAATTCTCCACATTGACACTTCGTATCATGGTTTCATCCAGACATAATGTTCCGAAAGAAATTTCCCGAATCTGTTGCGAAGACATGTTCTTATTCAAGGTTATATAATTAAAAAATGCCGGCCATTGCCTGTATAATTTTTCGAGAAAAACCGTTTTAACTTTACAGTTATCATAGAATTTTGAGATAAAATCTACACATTTTTTATCCTGTAATTGTGTCATTAATGCTGATAGATATTCTTGATACTTTGGAACATCTTGACTTTCCAACATGCCATTTAGCAGATCAAAATTTAACGTTTCCTCCTCGTAAAAATCTACTGTTCTCAAAATAGATGAAGATAATATTTTCCGTACATCCTTTAAGGAATATTCGTAATCAGCGCCCCTCTTATCTGTAATTTTTCTCAAAAAGCGCTTATCCTGTGCAGATAAACTGTCCTCATAGAAATACGTCATATAGTCATTATATGTCTCATCTATATACGCATTCCGTATAAGAAATTTTAACAGATCAAAATAATGACTTCTTTTTATCTCATTATAGTCCTCCGGTTCCCCAGGAAGATTACTACCAGAAACTGAAAATACCGACCTCTCAGTATCTCTTGTTATCAACTCGCTTAAATGCTCTGCTCTTGCACGTTTAATTGCCTGTTCGATCTCTGCGATTTTTTCTTCATATTGTGCAATACCATCATTTTTACGTGCCTCAATTATTTCCTGCCTTCTGGATTTTTCCGCATTTAATTCATCTATTTTTTTATCTTTTTCATTGCTATAATAATAATACTCAGATCGTATTGCATCACTCTTTTGGTCATATAGACAATCAAGTTCCTCCACACTATTTAAGATTTCTGTTTTCATCTTATTTTTTTGATCTATAGTTTGTTGTTTTTTCAATTTCAGTCCTTCAACTTTTTTCTCCCTTATCTCTTCCTTCCTTTTAAAAAGCTCATGGACGTATCCTGTTCCGAGCTGAAGATTTGCAAAATCTCTGGGGAATATATTTTTGTACACTATGATCGATAACATCTTATCCCAGCTCAGTTCTGTATTATTTAACCGGTTCATATAAACAACAAATTCATTATATACATTTTTTAACACCCGCATGTCGTCTATATATAAAGATAATTTCTGCAAAAAAGTAGTATCAAACCGTTCATATATATTTCCCTTCTTTAGATGTCGTATAAATTGCTCATATGAGTTTGAACTATCCACGATTGGTACAACTGGTATGATATAATCAAAAAATTTTGTTCTGTCTTTCGTAGTAAAAATATCGTCTTTCAATAAATAAAAAAATCTCAATGGTTTATATAGAGTTAGTCTGTTTTCACATATTTTAAATCTTTTTAATCTATTCCAAATCTTGAATTTAAATGTATTCTTTTTCTGCGCATTCGTCAGGTTATTCACTTCTCGCAACCGTTCGAAAATCTGAGATGTGTTAAACCGATCCATATCTTCAAAAACAATTACATCCGCATCCACTTGTTCGAAAAGATATAATACTTCATTTAAGTATTTATCGAAATAAGATTCATCTTTCGTTTCAAAAATTTCAATGGTATTTCCCTGAAGCGTGACTTTATGTAACAGATTCCTGTTTCTCTGGAGTTTTACAAGCATAAATATGCAAATCGCACAACTGACAACAAGTACCGCAGAGACTCCCATGATTACATATGGACTCGTGATTTTTAACACGAATGCTTCTGTATTTTCTTTTGAAATCTCGTTTATCAATTCTTTTATTTTACCTAATAAAGATAGAAAAACGATGCTCCCAATGAGAGAACAGGCTAATAATGTCGTTAATACCATGTTCCACAGTCTAATGCTTCTTTTTACCCGGAAATTTGTTTGCGGTATCCTTTTTACTGGAATTTGATGAATCAATTGGTTTAATATCTTCCCTTCGAGTACTGACTCATCAACATAAGAATTCTCTTCATCATTATCAATTGATTCAAAATGAGCTAATGAAATATGCAGGAATTTTTGTTTTTTGTGTTTTTCTTTATATGACTCAATGATGCTGCTCTTACCGGCGCTATAAGCGCCTGAAACAGCTACATTTGTAATATCCGGATTTTCAAAAACAAAATCTATTGCTTCTTCATACACCGCTATATCTGCATTTTTAACTGGTGTCAGTTTTTCAAAAAAGAACTTCTTTTGCTTCTCAAGTTTTCTCTTAAAATTTTTTCTCAATAGAAAACAGCTCCTCAACATATATGCTCCTAGTGCACAATTTTATCAAGCAACCGATCCAGCGATTTTTCGATACTATCCTCTCGCTGCTCTTTTACCTGATTTTCAATATCGTAAAAGCTATTGAACACTGCAAACAAAGCTCTTCCCACAGTGCTCTTTCCCGTATTATTTGGCAATTACCGTGATTCCATTGATTTCAATGTCAGCCTGCTCCACTTTCGCAATATTTCTTAATGATAGTTTCACGCTTATTCCTTTCTGCTCATGACGGTCTCTATACACTGTAAGCATCACCTATTCTTTCCATTCTTTCTCCAGTTTCTTTCGAACAGAAGCTCTGATCTTATCCTCATTGAGTCCTTTAAAGCCAAATGATACAATCACAACAGAAACGACTACATATAACACATCCAACAGATACTTAATATAATCATAGCGTATTTGCACTTTCTCTGTAACCTCATTGACTGAAAACACCCATTTTCCTGTTATCAATAGCAGTGCCAGAAAGCCTATGACCAAGCCGCCCGTAACCACAATATATATTTTTAGTCGGCGTTTTGTTCTTCTATCTGTTTCTGAATCGATATATTTCTGCTTTTGTTCCGCCTTCGTTTTTTCAACGCTTTCTTTTAATTGTTGCTCAAGGTATGCCTTTTCATTCCTTAAAGCATTTACCTGCGCGTCTGCCTTATCCTTTTCCGCCCCTACTGCAGCTGCGGTTTCCCGTTTTGCTTTTTCATTTTCCTCAGCTAAAATCTGGTTGATCACATACTGATGTGAAGTTTCCACGATTTGTTCGGAATTTAAATCTTTATAGTCATGCTGCAGTTTCTCCGCTATATCAAAAATAATCGTTTCTTTCATATCAACCGGTTCCTGTAATGCAATAACCGACTTCAATATTTCCATTTTTCTTGCATCGGCAGGCTCATTCTCTGGAAAACTAAAATTCAGGAATCTTGTAAAAGCAGAGTAATCATCTGCTGTTGTTCTGCCTGCATACTGAAGAATGATTGAATACCATACACTCGGCAGAACAACGGTGGGAATTGCTCCCGGTCGTTTTTCCCTTTCCCATCCGGAAAAGGCATGATCTGCTGTAATCAGATAATGATCTGTCGCAAAGAAGTTTTCTCCCTTTTTTTCTCTGTTCCGTTCCTGTATGTACAGATAATTATTAATATCCGCCTTTATGGAAGGATCATAGGTATTTCTTCTATGTTCAATTTTGTACTGCTTTAACGATTCGAACTGTTCAGCGTATTCCTTTTTGTTCCGACCGGAATAATCATCGAATGTGACTTGTTTGAATCGGGATAAAATTTTGGACGTCCGCATTCGTAAATCCCGTTCAAAGGAACTGTAATCGCTGGTTCTGTTAACAGGATCTTTCGTCCATTCTACATACTGCTCATAAAAAGCACTGTTGCTCATTCTATCATCCAGACATGATATCGCACGAACCGAAAGCGGCGCTGAATCTGCCAACAATGCTTTGATCTGACCAACATAATAACGAATGGTATCGTTTAATTCACTTCTTGTGTGGTTTGAATATAAAATCTCTACCCCGGTTTCCTTACATTTCAAAATAAACGCATCAATTACCAGTTTCCGTTTTTCATTATTTAATCCCATCAGCCGGAATACAATATTTGTGTCAAGATAAAATTTCTTCTGATTAAAAATGGTTTGATAAACAGTCTTATCTTTGCGTACTGTCATCATACAATAATCAAAACAACACGAAATCAACTGATAAACACAACGGTTCTTGTCCAGATTATCCCAGTAAATGAATGCATTCAGAATTTTCTTTTCATCCGTAGAATAGTCACAATTTGCCGTCTTGATTCCCAAATGTTCCCCATTCATCAAGGCCTGAATCGTTTCCGCATTGGAATTAAACACATCATAAAGATACTTTACCAGTAAATCACAAAATGCCTTTTCCGAAATATCAAGTTCTTCATGCTCTTCTAAAAACAATGCTACAATTTTCCTAATAGTGGAGTCATCTGTTTTCCTCTTGATTTTTTCATATTCTTCCGGGGTTATAGAATATGCCTTAAGCACTTCATCTCTCGTCTCATTGATCTGAATAATTCTATTCTGATTTTTATTATGAATAGTCCCAATTATTTCGGAATCCGAAAAATCAAGTGTATATTTATCCCTGATATCCGCGATAATATCAGTAATTGTCAACCCCGTATTGTATTTATCAAACAAAACAAGTGCTATCATTTTTTCCAAGTTTTTATTGAATGTACTTGCTTTATTTTCCCCAAACATCAATGCCAATCTTAAATAACTGCTACGTTCCAATAAAAAAGTCCTCTTTTCCTCTGTATTGTATTACTTTACGAAATATTTTTCTTAGCAATATTCTTTCCCTATCATGGTTTTATTTCAAAAACAGCCACTCTGCTTCTCAAATAAAGTCATGATACTCATTTTTAGACAAACCAAGGAAATTTACGATAAACTCCCTGCATAGTCTATCTGGTAGTATGTAGACGCTCCATCGAAAATGACAGTTCGATGGAGCGTCTAGCTCATTATAACATTCAGTGCTTTGTCTTCTCCATTCTTATAAAATGAAATATAACCTTTTAATTTCCGTACAGTTAAATTTTCGTTCTGAAACGTCTTATAAAAAATCCACATCCATTATCCAACATATTTTTCCCAAAAGTGCCTACAGCACATACTATTATGCTTGATATGGTTACAATTAACGTCGCACTCATAACGTAAGCCAATTTTCCTGTAATATGCGGAAATAAACGTAATGTCAACTCTGCTAACTGATCAAGAATTGTGAATTTCTCCAAAAAAGAAATAACTATCGGATGTATAAGGTAAATTCCAAATGAATACGATGCCACTTTACATAATGCTCTATCCCATTTTCTAAGATAATTAGATGCTAACGAAAAGCAAAATATTGCCATCATACTTGCACTTATTATCCCAATAGAACTGTACCAATATAAAATATTACATGCTGAATCATCTATGGTATTATATCTAGACAGCTGAATCAACATTCTAATACCATTTACAAATAAAAAAGCCACTAATGAAAGTACTATATAACTTTTTTTCACAATTTTTTCTTTATATTTATATATCAAATGTCCCCACACTATTTCTATTGCAGCAGGAAACAGAGCAGCAAATGCATGATGTCCAAACATGCCGAACTGATTATTAGAACAATCATTCCAAACAAGAAGCAACAATGATATTATACAAAAATGTATTTCTCTTTGTTTACTTTCTTCCAAATACGAAATAAAAGCGTATATCACTGGTGAAAGTATCATCACTAAAATATATACATACAAATACCAAAAATGATCCAATCCATTAATTGCATTATTCCACCCCAATACCCCCCTAGCGAGAATTGCGAAATCTTCTTTTCTATGAATCTGTACCGAAAAAACATCATTTAACAAGTAATTGTTAATTAAAAAGAAACTTAGAAAACTCACAATAAACATAGGTACGATAATTGTCTTCAGCGTCCTTTTTAGAACCCTTCTATAACTGAAGTTTCTATACAGGAAAAAACCGGCAATTAACCAAAAAATTGCAACTCCATCTGCCAGACAACTTGAAATGTAAGCACCGCTTATATTTCTTATTCCTGTACCAAAAATACACATCCATGCATGCAATGCAACTACAATCAAACATCCCACCATTCGGTAAACTTCAACCGAACTATCTCTTTCAGATTTTTTCGTTTGAATAGACATTTTTCTTTTCCTCTTATATGAACAATAAACTTTAATAATTCCGAAATACAAATAATTTGCTAAATATATAGTTCACCACAGTTACTACCACTTGAACCACTAACTTTGCCAGTTTATCATTCAAACCACATAGCGTTACCATAACAAACATAATTGACATATCCATAAATAATGTCAAAACTCTTGATGAATAAAATGACAATGCTTCTCGTATCCAATTTTTCCTTTTACTCTGAAACACAAAAAAGCGACTCATAATATATGCGAATGTTACTGCTGCGACCCATGAAAAAATATTCGCCAGCTGTAATTGTACCGCACTTTTTGGTGTTAAAAAAGTTGATACACACATATAGTAAACACCAAGACTTACAACTGTTGTTAATACACCAACAATTAAATAACGAATAATTTCCTTATATTTTTCTTTAATTTCGTGGTTCATAAATTTCATTTACCTTACTCAAAAAAATAAGAGATATTTTATAACATAAAACAACGTCGGACGGATACTAAGCAAACTAAAATACCGTTCTGGTATTAAAAGTGTCCACAAATTTAAGCACACGCACACTCCAGTCAGCATGCTTAATATCTGCCAAAACGCTTTCTGTAATTTATGCTCTTTAGCAATTTCTTCCAACATAAAAATCGGAATTATCGCGCTCAAAATGATTAGCCAGCCAAAATCACTCATATATCTTTGCGTTAGCCCAGCCATTTGAATATCTAATAGCATAATCACGATAGCCATAACCATACTAGCTACACTTATTGCATAAATTCCATGTTCTTTCAATTTTTTTTTCATTTTAAAAACCAACAAACAGCACAAAGCAAGTGTATTTATTGCAAAAAAACCTCCGAATAAAAATTCAATATTCGTGAATCCTAAATAATCATTCGAAGTATTAACAATGTGCATAAACGGATATTTGGGTGAAATATTTAACGGCTGCAATAAATAACAAAATACACCTAAAAAGAAACGATCAAATATAAATCCTCGATGAGTCATATCGTTGCTTGTTAAGTTATAGTTTGCACCAAAATCAAATGGTGAATGAAATCTTGCATAATTATACCACATCATCGAACAACCAATTATAAGAAATGGGATAATGACCAGCAAAGTGTTTATAACACCTTTTTTTGAAAAAAACTCTCGTTCTTCTATAATTTCCTTTCCAAAGATTGGAAATGCCAAAAATAATATTATTGCAAGCTGCGGTCTGCTTCCTATAATCAAAGCGATCAAAAAAGATCCTATTAATAAATATTGCTTTCGTAAATATCCATCTTTTCTAGCCGCGATCCACATTGTCAATCCTAATGTTCCAAACAATAAACTACTTATGATAGGAAGAGAATATACATTTCCTGTATATACTAAATAAATCACAGCACTCCCCCAAAAATAGAAGGACGACATTAATAAATATATTCCATAACTAAGATTACTAAAATATCTTTTTCCAATAACATAAATCAAACCAAAAGAAGCCAAACAAAACAATATCGTACACAACGTCACTACATCCCATGTGCGACATTGTGTCCCCGTAAAAAGTTTATATGGAATAAAGAAAAGTATTGCAGGAACCGGACCAAAATAACTATAATAACGTCCCTCAAAATATGCATAATCCAGATCAAAATGTTCGTTACCCTCAACTACCACACTATTCCACCGAATAGCTCCATCATATGGATTGGTTGCATTTTCTAACGATTTTGGTGGTTTCCGATCAAGAAACACCTGACCTTTTTCCAACGCATCTGAGAGTTCATTATATTGACCATAGGCCGGCCATCCGCCATTATCTATTGCATCCTGCATTGATTTATTAGGCAATATCAACTGACTTATAAACAATATAGAAACTATATGCAATCCGATAAAAATGATTAATCCACATTTTTTCCATATTTTATCTATCGTCATACGCTCAGCATAAACAACTGAATTTGGTGAAAAAGTTTTAATTAATACTAGTAATAAAAATACCACACACATGCGAATCCATGAAATGAACATTGGTACAACTACATTAATTTCTGGATCATCCAGAAAAAAAGAAAAACCATTTTGTTCATTAATCTTGATTCGGATATAATTCGAAACTCCATTTAAGTGTAATCTCAAAAAATTACTTCTCGACACAGTGGAAACAATCACTTCGTCACCAAGATTCAAACCCGCGCTATTCGCTGCATCATCTGCCATAATGGTTACATTTGTTATAATTCCGGTTTCCGGTTGGCAATTAAAATATAAATTTTTAAAATTTCCACGTACACCAACCAAATCCAGATACGCTTCGTCAGTATTTACCACCTTATATTGATTCTTCCCGATTGGCTCTATTCCCTGTTCCACACGTACGATCGGCTTTTTAAGTTGCGGAAAGGATATAGATTCCCAATGCCGGAAATTAAATACTATTATCTCTAATATAACAGTAATCAAAAATATCTTAATTAGCACCTTAAGTATGTTTTTTCCTACCATAATTAACCATAACTCCAAATTATTTTAAAAATTGTTTAAACTGTGCGTCGATCATGTTCAACCTAAACTCAAACTGCTGACGATCTTTTTCTACAATCGTTGCTAAAATCAAACCAGCAAAGAATGATATAATTGCTGCCATCTCAATAAAACCGCAAACAATCAATGTTGGGAAATTAGGTACCAATCCTGTATGAATATATTTCATTAAAATTGGGATAAATAATCCTACTGCAACAACCGTCATAATCGCTGCCATACCGCCAAAGAATCCCATTGGTCTATAGTTTTTGTATAACCGGAAAATAGTCTTCAATACCTTTAATCCATCCGAATAGGTATTTAATTTTGACTCGCTTCCTTCTGGACGATCACGATATTCAATAATGACATTTTCAATACACATATTCTTTTCTACTGCATGAATGCTCATTTCCGTTTCTATCTCAAAACCTTTTGATAAAACCGGAAAACTTTTTACAAACAGATAACTGAATGCTCTATAGCCAGTCATAATGTCACGAATATTTGTTCTGAATAAACGGTTGATGGATCCTCTCACAAGGCTGTTTCCAAAATTGTGAAACGGTCGCTTGTTTTCTTCAAAATATGTAGAAGACAGACGATCTCCCACAACCATATCTGTCTTTTTCTGCAATACAAGATCCGCCATCTGGCGCCCATACTCTGCCGGGTAAGTGTCATCCCCATCAATCATAATGTAACACTCTGCATCAATTTCCCGAAACATTCGACGGATTACATTGCCTTTTCCCTGCTGATACTCATGTCGAACAACTGCGCCTGCTGCTTCTGCCAACTCCGCTGTATTATCACTTGAATTGTTATCATACACATAAATAACTGCTTCCGGCAATTCCTGTTTCCAGTCAGTAACTACTTTTGCTACTGTTTTACTCTCGTTATAGCAAGGTATTAACACAGCAATTTTATCCATTTATATTTCCCCCGTTTTATCTTTATTTCGTTGCCAAATAATTTTTCCAAAATGAAATAGAAGTCATTTCGTCTTTCTTATCACGATATTTTTGTTCTATCGTTACTCGTTCTTTCTGATATCTGCCAAATAAGAGTTTGCTTCTATCTCGCAATTCTCGATACTTTTCTTTATTAAATACTCGCATGCTTCCAGTTTTTAAATGCGGATTCACCGCTAAAAGCTTTTTAAACCAGAAATTATGCTCTGGTGAATAGAACCAGTCATACGCTACAATTCCCGGACCTTCTTTCAAGCGGCTTTCCGAACAAAAACGATGCCCATTATAAGTAATGCGATACAACCATTTACGTAAAAAATTTCTTGGCGGATCCTGATATACTTCATCCAGATCAATATCTAAATCTGAGAATTCCCGCAAATCAACCATTTTCTCGTTCTTCTTACTCTTTTCCCGCATAATCTGTTCACCGAGATCCTGCATGATAAATTCCGGTCCTTTTAAGAAGTCCTCGATTGCATCCAAAATCAACTCTGCCCCATTGTAATCTAATGATAACATCCGCGCACGGAATAACTTAGTCATACGATTCATAAAATCCACGTTTTGGCATACACCACTTGTAGCCCGTAAAATAAGACTATTTCTATGCACCTGATATAGCTCCATGTACGCATTAAACTTATAGGTGAATCCCATATGCCAAATGCAAATGCCATTCATGGTAATAAACTTTGCCTGATTTCGTAGGCTAAATTCCACGTCATCTCCACGAATAAATAATGGAAGCGGCAATCCATTTTTTTGAATCATCTGCATTGGAATACAGCAGAACCACCATCCCGCATACATATGCTGCCGATCCAACCATTCCTGATCACATTCCAATATATCTTTCAGCAACGTATGATCTAATAAATCCTTTTGAGGTCCATAAGAACCATTCGAATGAACAAATCCAACATCCTCATGCTGAATATTCATCTCTTCATAGCAAAGCATAGCTCCGCTGACAAAATATTCATCAAATTCAGGTTTTAACATACGGAGCAAATAATACATTCTCCGTATGCTTTCCGGTAAAATTATTACGTCGTCGTCCATCAATAAAACATGAGTGATGTTTTCCGGCTGCTCCATAGACTCAATCATGCCGCGCGTAAATCCACCGGCACCACCCACATTTTTATTGGGATGAACCGTAATTTTATCAGAATTCCATTGTTCTGGTTTTAGAGTTCTTCCATTATCAATCACATGAATCCACAAATGGTCTTTTATCTCATCATCGCTGTCCAATAATTCTTTTTGCAGCAATTGTAAGTTTGATTGAATAAACTCTTCTTTTTTGAATGTTGTCGTGGCAATCGAAAGATTCACATTTTTTTGAGTGTTCTCTAAAAATTCCCCCTCGTACCAACCGCCAAACAACTTACAGTCGGAATCTGTTTCTATTTCAAACGCCAGTAAAGCAGCCTCTGTTTCCGGATAATCCAAAGCAATTTCCGCACATTCATTCAAGCAATAGTTTTGTTCAAATAATACCTGTTTTACAGGGCTGTGTACATCTAATGTATAGCCCACAAGACGCACTAAACATGATCCCTGAATCAAAAGGTGCAATTTTACAGCCTGCAGATTTGTATATTTCTCCCACTTATGCAGAGAAAACGCATTCAAATAAGACATAAAATCTGCCACACGGTACTTCGGTATACACAGAATATGATGTTCTGCATCATACCGCATTCTCTCTCCACGATAAAACAATTTCCACTGGGTTTCAAATTTATCTCCTGTTGGGAATAATAAATTTTGTAATTTTAAATACATTCTAACTTATACCTCATGCTATTCTTTCGATTTAGTCTCTGCTGTATAAATCTCTGGTATATACCTTATCTTCTACATCCAGCAGTTCGTCATTTTTTCTATTTGCTACAATAACATCTGACATTTTCTTAAATTTTTGTAAATCTGTAATGACTTTACTACCAAAGAATGTATCTTCTTTCAAGGTTGGCTCATAGATTACCACTTCTACCCCTTTTGCCTTAATCCGTTTCATAACACCTTGAATTGAACTTTGACGGAAATTATCTGATTGTGATTTCATAGTTAAGCGATAGATTCCCACCACACAATTCTTCCCTGGAGTACCGTCGCGCCCTGCTGTTCCACTTCCATAATAACCAGCCTTTTCCAAGATACGCTCCGCCACAAAATCTTTCCTAGTTCGATTTGCATCTACAATGGCTCCAATAATGTTATTGGGAACATCATTATAGTTTGCAAGAAGCTGCTTTGTGTCTTTCGGCAAGCAATATCCACCATAACCAAATGATGGATTATTATAATGGTTTCCGATTCTCGGATCCAGACATACACCCTCGATAATATGTTTGGTATTTAATCCACGTACTTCTGCATAGGTATCCAACTCATTAAAGAAAGATACTCTCATAGCTAGATAGGTATTCGCAAATAACTTTACCGCTTCAGCTTCTGTCGGATCCATAAATAGTGTATCAATATTTTCTTTTATCGCTCCCTGCTGCAATAAAGCAGCAAATTCATGTGCTTTTTCTACCAAACGTTCATTCTCTAAAGGAACACCAATAATAATTCTGGATGGATAAAGATTATCATACAAAGCTCGTCCTTCCCGCAAAAACTCTGGTGAGAACAAAATATTGTCCGTATGGTATTTTTCCCGCACACTCTTAGTATATCCGACCGGAACCGTAGATTTGATAATCATAATCGCCTGCGGATTTACTTTCAATACAAGCTCTATTACATTTTCTACAGAAGACGTATCAAAATAATTCTTAGCTGGATCATAATTGGTTGGTGTAGAAATAATAATAAAATCTGCTTTCCGATACGCCGTTTCAGCATCCAGTGTTGCTGTTAAATTTAAATCTTTTGTAGATAAATACTCTTCTATTTCTTTATCCACGATAGGAGATTTCTTTGAATTCAATAAATCTGCTTTCCCCTTTATTACATCTACTGCTGTTACTATATTATTCTGCGCCAACAAAACTGCATTAGATAAACCCACATATCCTATTCCTGCTACTGTAATTTTCACTTTTTTCCTCCTTCATTATAACATGTCGCATTTTTCAACTGCCAGTCCTAATCCTAATAGCATCGGCGAAAAAGCACTTGCTGTTATATAATAGCGAAAACAATCATTCGCTGGAGATACACAGCAAACTGCTATTGTTAATAGCGGTAGCATTATACATCCTATTTTTTTGATCTTTTTACATTTTATTAAATACAATACCACAATGACATAAAACCAAGTATAACAAGCGCATTGGTAGAAAAAGCCAGTAATATAATTACTCCTTATATATTCCGAATATTCCCAAAGTCCATTTCTTAATTTTTCATTAAACGCGTAAGAAAATTCAAATTTTTCCATATATGCGTTCCGTCCTATTATATTATTGAAAAATCGCTCGCTTGGCGCAGGTTGTTCAGTATCTATTGGTGGTGTAAAGCTATAATACGCAAAACTATTTCCCACTATAGCGTCTATGTAAGTCATAGGGTATTCTAGTGCCAAACTTTCCCATGTTTTTAAATATTTTTTCAACAAACCTTTATCATCTTTTTGCCCAAGTTTATATGTTCGTTTTACCGGATCTGATAAAACCGGGTCATAAGCCAAACCAATACTTTCATAATCCAAAACATTGTTTATAGTTTCTTTTTGTTCCTTTGATAATTCATCTCCATGTTCTTTTACCACTCTAGCTGTTTGCTGAAATATCAAGGATAACGCTTCTGATTTTGATGCTGGCATAATATCAAACACAGGATACACGACACATACAATCCATACTACTGTAGTTATAATAAATATATTTCTAAATAACGCTCGTATTTTTTTTGTTTCTACTCCTATTACTATAAAAGGAATAGTTAGTATAACCATGTAGATTACATTATTTCTCATTAAGCAGCTAATTATTCCTGTAAAAATATACATAAAAGCATTCTTAAAGCTATCACTATCATGTTCTTTCTTATTCAATATAAATTTGTATGTTTGTATTGAGTATATGCAAAACACTGCACAAAACAAAATATCCTTATCTCCAAATTGTGCCATACCGCCCCATAAAGGGAAAAATGCAAACCATAACATCACTAGGAAACAGATCTTTTTATCGCAACCAAGTAGATTTAAATATTTAATTATGTAAGCATATGCTCCAGCACACATAATACTCTGAAACAAAATATACAAATATATTCCAATGTTGTAACTCCCTATTTTTTCACCGATTAAAGCAAATGTCCCAATAATAAGTGTAGAAAATACCGGATGATGATTAGATAATTTCGACAAATGAAAAAACTCTGCCAATTGTCCATGCATATCCCAGTTTATTGATCCAGGATAATATAAAATCAACCATGGCAACCACCCTAATATAATACAAAAAAAACTTACGATAAATACATGTTCTCTTATATATGCATTCCATATACTTTCAAATTTTAACGACCTTTTTATTTGCCAAATATGCTTTCTATCCCAAAATGCGAATATGCATATTGAAATGCGGTAAAAGATAACTGCAACACCTATAGTACTTATAAACAGTAGTGTGTGTTCTAAATTCCACCCCCCCGTCCAATACGATATAGTATTTTTATAATATTCTGTATTTCCTAGCGTATTTATTATCGAGATAATTATTGCTACCACAGCATTCCACTTTTGTAAAGAATACATAGGCTGTACCTTTTTATACAATAAATACAAACATGCAAATATTACAAAAACCATCATGCAATTTATAATTGTCACATGTTCATTCCAAATAAACACTTGAAATAGTCCAAACAATATAAATATATTTATCGTCAAAACTCGACCCTTTTTATTAATCATCTATCCCTACTTCCTTTTTATAGTATCTTACGTAAAAATGGTATCTGTTTTATCGCATAACACACAACCAAAGACCCCCCCAGTACAATGAGCATGGTAACACCAACTACAATCCACGGATTATTGAAATTAGCAACCATATATTTCGTAGTTTCTCGAACAAAAAACATATGCACCAAATATATTCCAAATGAAAATGATGCAATTTTATTTATCCACTCCCAAACTATTACACATCCTTTGAGTTTTTCCGAATAGTTTATCACAAACACAAAGATAGCATTTGTTACGATAAAATTGCCAATAGACATCGTTCCATCCACAAGAAAATGCTTTCCATCCGACTTTGCAGTTAGGTAAATAGATATTAAATACACAATAAATGCTAACACATATAAGGCATATCTCCCACTAGCTTTATATATTTTTTCATTCAAAGTCCAAAAATATCCTAATGAAAAATATAATAAATAACCTGATCCCATTTGTATCGAAAATTTATTTATAAATTGATTGGATATTCCTTCTTGAAAAGTAGGTATCTTCTGAAAAGCCGGTAAAACTATTGAAAATGCGATACTCAATATAATAAAATAGTTTAAAACCTTTTTATCCTTTGATATCGCTTCCATAAATGGAATCATCATGTATAATCCAATACACATATACAAGTACCATAAATGATTTTCTCCTAATACAAAGGCTCTAATTCCTCCCCCAATATCCCAATTTTTTATATTTCCATTACACACCATTATCTTTAAAAGCGGAAAAATTGCATATGCAAATGACCAGAAAACTAATATGATTGCGATGCGTTTTATATATTTTCCCCACAACGTTGCCATACTAATATGTCTTTTATGCAAAAATAAAGTTCCACTTATCATTACAAATACCGTGACCCCCCATTTGCATGTACAACGCATAATATTATAAATATGCCACTCTATTGTATTTTTCTCAACATAATACCAAGCTGTAGACGCAATATGAAGCATAACAACAGACAACATAGATAACACCCGAAGTAATTCAATGTAGCCTATCTTCTCTTTTGACACTTATTTTCCCCCCATCAAATAACAACTTCAATGTCCAACATAACATCAATGGAGTTATTGCCATCAGTGGCATCGCATAGCGTAACAAACCATTGACTGGTGATACTACACAGATTGCTAAATGTAATATAGGAACAGACATTACTATCAATTCTTTATACATACGCACTTTGACTAGTAGTACTATTAATATAATTAAAATCCAGGTATAAAATCCAGGGCTCTGCAACATTGCAAAACCAGGTGACAGTTGCCAAAAATTAGAATATGCAATCAAATACTCTCTCCATATACTGTTTGTATTATAATAATATATATTTAAATCACCCGTAGCTACCTGTGGCTTGCTTTCAATATAATAATTATATGATAATAATACTTTACACTTATATGGAGGATAAAAGTATCCATATATATTATTAATCGTTGCTTGAATAAAAACCCCCGGATGTTTTTTCAACATTTCCAAATAAACTTTGGCATATGCTTTCCACTCATTTTTTGTAATATTACTTCTTATTGTGTCTTTTACAGGATCTGATTTATCTGGGTTATATTTTTCTGTCAATTTACTATAATCTAAAATATGATCGATAGCCGATCTATCAGCATCACTTAATTCATCTCCATAATACTTTACAAACCTTGCTGTTTGCTGAAAAGGTACACTCAACATTTCCTGTATTCCTCCAGCTTCTACATTATTTTTCGGTAATAATACCTTGTTATATCCAATATTAATGGAGAAAATACATAACAACGTTATCATTAAAGAAAGACTATTTTTTCTATTAACTAATAAAAGTAAAAATGTTGCTGGAAAAACAATATAAAAACCATTATTCCTAGAAATCATCAACAAAACTGAAAATATTATATATTGTATTAAAAAAAAGCATGTTATTTTCTGCTTCGTTTTTAGCTTTTGAAACAAATTAATATATGCAATAAAATAAAGACAAAATAGCGGAAAATATAGCGTATCCTTAATAACCGCTTGCACAAATCCCCCCCACATCGGAATAAGTCCATAAAATAATAATGTACTCAAATATATTTTGGGAGTTGCCCCCCATAATTTCAAGCATTTTACTACATACGCATATATACTTGCAGAAAATAGACTATTAAAAATCACTATTAGAAAAATCCCAAAATTATCGTTTACATTTCGCCCCAGAGCAAATATTTTACCAAGAAATAATGACATCAAATATGGATGGTGATTCGACATTTTTTGAATACCCATCGCCATATTTAACTGTCTATAACCATCATAAGGTAAGCTCCCTGGTAAATCAATTACAATATAAGGCAACCAACATAACAGCAAAAACACTACACATTTCTTCCAAAAATTCTTCTTAAAAGAAACCTGATCTTCACTTATTATCAAACAAATACTGTTTTTCAACTTATCTTCAAAAAAAGTCAATACTAATATATAAAAACACCATAATCCAACTAAACAAATAGCAGCTATAATAAACTGATACTTATTAGAATTAATAAACTCCCATGTTCCTAATTGCCAATAACTTTTTCCAATTATCGTAAATAAAGAAAATATTCCACCTAAAAGTATGACTGCTATATCATGTGAAAGTTCTATTTTATTAAAAAAATATAATAATGAAAAAAACACATAAGTATCAGGTAAACTTACACTATCCAGTATATTATTTAAAACTTGTAAAAAATTATCTCCTTCAGAAATAATTTTTTCTCTCATCAAAACCGCAAGTGCCAATGAACTTATAAATGCAAGTGCAATTTTACACGGTTCTACTCGCTTCATAGATTATTCCTCTTAAGACATAGTTTTCATATCACTATTATAATGAAACAAGAAATTTATATTTCAAAGATGTAATCACAAATGTGTCTTTATTACCAGAATATATGCCTTCACAGTATTCTATTTGTTTATCCTCTAACTTTTCTTTTAAAAGTTTAATCATGTTTTGTTCACCTTTTCTATTATAATCATCTAAAAGTATTACAAAATCTTTTTTTAAACAGTCTGGTAACAACTCTAAAATATCAGTCCTTGCATAAATATAACATGGAGTTCCAAATGGGGCATCAATAGAAATCAAATCAAACTTTTGTCCAGAAAATGTTTCCTTAAATCCAGCATATCCAATCACATCATTATCTTCTCTAACTTGTTTCTTACATAAATCTAATTGAATAATTGTACTAGATTTTAAAACATCATTTGTATTTTCATAGAACTTTATCCAACTAGAATCATGCTCAACAACAAAGTGCTGACACTCCTGACTATACTCAGCATATTGTGTTATCATTTGTGTGCTTTGTCCTAACCCCAATTCCAATATATTGTGAGGGTGAATTGCCTCCAATGTTCTATATAATACATATAAATATTGATATCCTACCGCCCATCTTCCAGGTGAAAATTTTTTATTCAAAAGCCAATTACTATTACAAACAGTATCATGAAATACCGCACTCCATACATTTTCGTTGGATGCTCTAGATGTCTTCACTCCATATTCTTGAATTTTTTCACAGCGTTTTAAAATTGCCTCATCTAATTCCTGAATTTTCTTATTACGTTCTAATATCCATTCATCTAATTCTTGAATTTTTTTTACTCTTTTAAGAACAAAGTTATTAAATTCTATCACCTTATTAACATTTTGTTTTATAAATTCCATCTCAGTATTAAGAACATTTTTTTGTTCTTCCTGGGATATCATCAACTTTTCTACATTTTTAGACAACTCCTCAAGCCTTTGAAACACCGAAAAAATATTTTTTAAATTCATATTTTATCTCCATTACTAACGCTTAAAAAAATAATATATTTTCTTAGGTATATATAACACCGCTTCTCCTACACGAAAAGTTTTAGAATTTTTCACACAACAATACTGATATTTCCAGTCTTCAAGTTCATTTTTATATGTATCGCTTTTAACTCCCACTTTTAATACTTTTAATAATTGGTTCATATCAATATTATAAGTACTTGATTTCAGCATATCCATACGAATATAAAGTAGCATTTTAAAGAAACTGCTCTTAACTTCATCTGACAGTTCCACTATTTGATTAGCTTCAAAAGCTCGTTTCTGTTCAATAATACGTTGAACAGTCACAGCATGCAAATCATTCAAATGTTTTTCTGACGAAATTTTCAGATTATCACTCACACCATTGATAAACGCTGCCAATTTTTCTTCATTCCATTTAACACTTTGATGACCAATTCGATAACAGTATACGACTCTTCTCAATGCATAAAATTCTTTTGCAGCAATCATTGCTCTGACAAAAAATGGAGGATCTTGAAATCTTTTATACGGTGGAAATTCAATATTCTCTCGCTTTAATAAGTGCAACGAATACAAAAATCTATGGTATCCATAATCATACTGATAATTTTCGTAAGAAACTAAATCATCTTCCGAAAACGTATATTTTTGATAAAATCCATCAAACTGCACCGTTTTCTCTTTTGTTTTATCATTATAACGACTAAATGATCCACCACAAATTAATGCATTATGAGCTTTAGCAGCATTATATAAATCTTTCAGAACATCTTCATCTGGATAAAAATCATCCGGATCCATAAAACATACATAGTCTGACTTTGCTGAAAGCAACCCGGCATTCCTAGCTGCTGATACACCTTGATTCGTTTGATTAATTACGGTTATATATTCATTGTTTTCTGCGTATTTTTGTAAAATGCGAAGTGAACTATCTGTTGACCCATCATTTATACATATAATTTCAAAATCGTTCAGAGTTTGCGAAATCACACTATTCAAGCATTCTTCCAAATAGTTTTCCATATTATATACTGGAATTATAACTGAAACTGTTTTCATATTTATTCTCCAAAACCTCTATCTTTTTATAAAGAAATCTTTAATTTTGCATGGTAAAAACATGATTACCTTTCCAACTTTGAATGTAGTAGAATGCTCCAATTCACATATCCTATCATTCGCTCTATCTAAATCCATTTGCAACCTTTTTTCTGAATCTCCTTGTAAAACATTAAACAAAAAATAATTTTCTGGGTCATTTTTTATGAATTGTAAACTGTTCCATTCATCTGCCGAAAAAAATCCAGAAGATAATTCGCCATCAACTTCTGCCTGCTTAAATTCTTCACTGATATCTAATATATACTGTTTTTTAAATTCATTTGCAATTCTGTTAATGGTCCCAATGTAATTCTGATACCGCTTATATGAATATATATATTTAACATTTTCCCATACGCTCTTCTGTTCCATCAATAGTTCTTTAATATGCAAATACTCTGCATTCATGCTATAAACTTTCGTTTTGCTAAACATAGAAGAGGATGGATTATCGCGTCGATTACGATAATATGGTTTATCAATAAAGACAACTTTTTTTGCATATACAAACGTCTGAAACCAAAAACCATTATCCTGGTACGAAGCACCAGGAGTTTCATTATGACGAATTTTATATTGTTCAATAAACTCTCGTTTATAAATTCCAGACCATGTATTCATAATAAATTTAAAGCTATGTTGTTCCGACATCGGACAAATAACTCTATTATAATCATCAACAGAATCAGATAAATGATTATACATTAAATTAATATTTCCATTATCATTTCTAGTAAAACGATAAAAATCCGCCTTAACTATATCTGCATTATAAAATTTTGCTTTTTCATAAAGTTCTTCATACATATTCAATGCAATATAATCATCCGGTTCAACAATTCCTATGTATTCCCCAGTTGCACGATTTAATCCTTTATTCATAGCCTTTCCGTACCCACCATTTGGACCCGAAATTACAACAATACGTTTATCTTTTTGAGCATATTCTTCGATAATTTCTAATGAGCCATCCGTTGATCCATCGTTTACACATAAAATTTCAATATCATTTAATGTTTGTCCCACAACACTATCCAAGCATTCTCTTAAATATGGTTTTACATTATACGTTGGAATTATTATTGATACTTTTGCCATCTCACATCTCCTTAATTATATTTTTTGTTTGATCCACCAATAAATTTTTTGTGGTACAAATATAAAAGCTTGACCTATTTTAAAAGTTTTTGATCTTCGTAATTTCAAAATTTCTATTTCAAGTTCATCTTTTCTATTTTGCAATTCCATATTTTCCTGAATCATTAACCATAATATTTCTTCTAACTGAACTTTATAAATTTTTTCTTTCTGTTCATCATTAACCATACAATAAATACGATGAACTTTTTCAAGAATATCTTTATTGCCATTTTTTAAAGAATTACGAATAATTTCCATAAATTCTTCATTCAATCTTGTAACCGTCAATACTTCTAAACGCTTCAAGCTTTTCTCAATTGCAAAATTTAAATCCATATATAATCCATCTAACAGGTCGTCTACTTTTTTATCTGTCCAGATATTTCCACGATGACCATAACGATAACAATACGTTACCTTTTTTATTGCATAAAATCGCTCCGCTGTAATCATCGCTCTCACAAAAAAAGGAGGATCCTGAAATCTTATTAACGGCGGAAAAAATATTTGGTTATCAATAAGCATTTTTCGCTGAAACAAAAATCTCTGATAACCAAAATCAAACTGATAATCTCTATAATCAATAAAGCCTTCTTTTTCAAACTTGTATCCATAATAACGTTCTGGAAATTCATAGCCATATTCACCAGTCATATGATTATAATCCGAAAACTCTCCACCACATACCAGTGCATGATGTTCCGTTGCTTTTTGATATAAGACCTCTAAAATATCATTTTCTGGATACCAATCATCTGGATCCATAAAAATCACACACTCTCCCCGTGCACACTTTATACCTAAATTTCTTGATGCAGCAACACCAGAATTAGTCTGCTGAAACAAAACAATTCTCTTGTCGTTCTTCGCATATTTCTCCAAAATCTCACCTGATCCATCTGTTGAACCATCATTTATACATAAAATTTCGATGTTTTCTAATGTTTGACTGCATACACTGTTTAAACACTGTTCCAAATAAGATTCCATATTATATACAGGTATAATTACAGAAACTGCTATGCCCATTTTTTCTCACCCAAAGCTCTTTCGCGATTAACTATTTATGCAATTTCATATATGCATCACAGACTTTATTCACTTCACCAGCCATCTTTGTAACTCCATGATCCAGCCAAATCGCATGGTCACACAGTTTTCTCACTGTATCCACATTATGTGACACAAACAGGAGTGTTGTTCCTCCGCTCAGCATCTTATTCATACGCTCCATACATTTCTGCTGGAACAGATAGTCTCCTACTGCAAGGATCTCATCACAAATCAAAATATCCGGTGCTACCATAGTCGCTACAGAGAATCCCAGTCTGGCTGTCATACCAGAAGAGAAGTTTTTGATTGGTGTATCCAGGAAGTCCCAAAGTTCTGCAAAATCCACGATTTCATCAAAATGCTCGTCCATATATTTCTTTGAGTGTCCGAGAACGGTACCGTTCAGATAAATATTTTCTCGTGCAGTCAGATTTGGATCAAATCCTGCGCCAAGTTCAATCAGCGGTGCGACTTCACCATTTACCGTGATGCTGCCCTTATACGGCTTTAAGATACCGCTGATTGCTTTTAACATCGTGGATTTTCCAGATCCGTTAACGCCGATTAGCGCCCATGCCTCGCCTTTTTTCACTTTAAAAGAGACATCCTTTACTGCCAGAAATTCCTGAAAGATCAGCTCTTTCTTTAATAATTTAATGACATATTCTTTTAAGTTATCAACCTTTTCACTCGCCATATTAAAGCGAATGGTCACGTTATCAACTTCTACTGCGTAATCACTCATATATTCACCTATTCCAATTAGATATATAAAATAAACTCATCCTGTTTCCGTTTAAACATCAAAAGACCAAAGGCCAGCATACCAAAGGCCAAAATCCAACCGCCAAAGAACACTCGTGGTCCCGGAAGATGCCCATAATAAACCAAATCACGGAACTGTGCCACATAATAGTAAAGCGGGTTCAATACTTTTACAATAAAGCTGACACTTGCTGGTAAGGATTCAACTGGATAAAAGATTGGAGTCAGATACATCCATGCAGTGATTACTGCGTGATAGATATACTGAACATCACGGAAAAACACATTAAATTCCGCAAGGAAAAAGCCAAGTCCACAGCAGAAAATATAAGTCTGAATAACAACCAGCGGAAAGAGCCAGAACGTCCAGTAAACCGTTGCTCTTGTCACAAGCATGACAATCAATAATGCTCCAAAAGAAAATACCAGATCGATCATACAGCTTGTCACTTTGGACAATGTAAAAATGTATTTTGGAACATAGGTTTTCTTCAGTAATGCTGCATTGCCTGTTACTGATGTCATAGCCTGGTTTGTCGATGTGGAAAGGAAATCAAACAACATCTTTCCTGTAAATAAATATACCGGGAAGTTCTGAATATTTCGGCTGAACATCGTTGAAAACACAATTGTCATGATAATCATAACAAACAGTGGGTTCAATACGCTCCACAAATAGCCCAGAAAACTTCTCCGGTATTTTAATTTGATATCTCTGCTCACAAGCTGGAACAGGAGATCCTTATATTTCAAAAATGTATTAATTCTATCTACCCATAATTTCATAAATCATGCCTCATCTTTTCTTGTTTACTTCTCTGCTTCAATTTTTCGATTATGCCGCAATTTATTGTAAAGCCCGGAATGAAGCATTTTTTCATATACCGGGAAGGAAATTCCTAGTCGGTTCATCCACAGATACACACGGAATTTTCTACTGATTCGGTTCCAGAATTCCAGATTCAGCCCGCGGATCATTTCATTATAGCGCAGGCAGTCTTTTCTGCCTTTCTTTTTATCTGGATTCATAATACAGCCTGCTACATAATAGCTCAGGATGACTCCCTCTGTTTTTTTGTAAATATATTCTTTGGCTGCGCCCGAAAACTCTGGATGTGCGTTGTAATGCCGAATCAGATCTTCGGTCACCTTTTCTACATGGCTCATGCGTTTCAGCCGGTTTGTCACCGATACGCTCTGTTCTGCATTTCCAACCAGATATTGATACAAGTATAAATCCATCGGATAAATACTTGCTGCATAGGAGCACGGAATTGTGGTGTATTCGTGGTCTTCGTAAAAGATCTTTTCTGGAAGCTCATAGCGGTGTTTCTGATAAAACTCCCGGTTATAACAGATTCCGTGAAACGCAAAACAGCGGTCAAAACTCTTCCAGTTCTGCACAACATCGTCCAGTGTGTAGATAGTTTCATACTGATCAAGGAACATCTTCCAGACGGTCTTTTCTCCTGTCTGCATATCCACCTGATGATACGGGTTCAGAACGACATCTGCCGTACATACTGCCAGTTTGTCTACAAATTCTTTCAGATTTTCGGTTACAACCCAGTCATCGGCATCAATCACCTTCAGATAACATCCTGCTGCTGCTGCGGTTCCCACATTAATAGCCGAACCGTGTCCGCCGTTTTCTTTTGAGATCAGACGAAACACTCTCGGATATTGTTCTATATAGTTTCGGGCAATCTGCGCCGTCTGGTCTTTGGAGCCGTCATCCACAACGATTACCTCGATGAAGTCCAGTACCTCCAGATTCAGAAAGGAAGTAAGGCACTTGTCCAGATATTTTTCTACATTGTAGGACGGGATGATAAACGATACAATCTTGTCCATAAAAACCTCTCTGTTCTTTTCTCTACCGATACGTTCTTCTGACCAGCATGTTTGCCAGATAATAGGTATGGTATTGTGTCTTTCGAAGCAGCGCTACCGCCTTGTTGATATTGCTGTCGTAGATATCGCGGTACTGCGTCTTTAAGTGTTTGTCGTATTGCTTTATCTGCTGTTTTTTCTCTGCAGACGGCGGAAAACTCAGCATAATCTTAAATTTTCCGGCGATCACACGCGCGATCAGCCTTGCAATATACTGCTTTTTAGCCTGCGTACAGGGAAGTTCCCGTCCAAGCTGCTGATAGAAATGCAGAAGCGATGCCAGGACTTTATCGTAGTTCTGCTCATTCTTCTGCATCTTATCCATTCCTACGCTCTGTCCTTCCCGCCCGAGACGGTAATAATAAACAAACGCGTCTACAAAACAAATGGTATTGACATAGGGGATCGGATAGGTAATGTATTCCGTATCTACATAATAGCAATGCTCGTCGATCTGGATCTGGTGACCGCGGAGAATCTCGGTTTTGATGGTCATGTTGTGCATCTTCATGTACAGCTTGTCCGCAATCTCATCAAATGAATAGATTTTCTGATACGCTACACCCGCAAACGGAATTTCGATCTCTGCTTTTGTCTGAAATGCAGCTTTGTCGGCTTCCCCATGGTCGTAAGTCCACAAGAAACCGGAATATACGACATCTGCATCCGTTATCTTTAATGTCTTAACCAGGCTGAAAAAAGCCTCCTTGCCTACCCAGTCATCGGCATCGACCACCTTAAAATACGTTCCGCGCGCATGCGCGACCCCGCAGTTGATGCCGGATCCATGACCGCCGTTTTCCTTGGTGATGACCCGGTAAGTGTCCGGGTAACGCGCCTCGTATTCCCTGGCGATATCTACTGAGTGATCCGTCGAGCCATCGTTGATGATCAGGACTTCGATATCCTGCAACAGTTCCGGAATCTCAAAGGATTCCAGATTGTCCCGCAGGTATTTTTCCGCGTTGTATGTCGGTACGACTATCGTTAATATTTTTCCCATGACTTCATCCATTCTATTCCTTTAAAGCCGGGTCTTCCCACAATCCTTCCTCAAAACCATCGGTTGATTCCTTCATGAGCAGCACCTTGGGTGTCATAAGGATCAGCTTTAAGTCCATCCAGATGGAATAATTCCGTATATAAGTCAGATCAAGCTTTAATTTATCATAACTGGTTGTGCAGTAGCGTCCGTGCACCTGCGCATATCCCGTGAGTCCTGCTTTCACTTTCAGCCGGTACTCGAATTCCGGGATGTTTTTTGTGATGATGCGTGCAAGCTCCGGGCGTTCCGGTCTTGGTCCCACCAGGCTCATGTCACCTTTGATAATGTTCAGCAGCTGTGGAAGCTCGTCCATGCGGGTTGCACGCAGGAAACGTCCAACCGGAAGAATCCGAGGATCTTTTTCTCCGGCTTTTACCGGACCGCTTTTCTTCTCCGCATCTACGATCATCGTCCGGAATTTATAAATGCGGAACACCTTTCCGTCCAGAGTCAGACGTTCCTGTGTATAGAACACCGGTCCCTTATCGGTATTCCAGATCAGAAATGCGATGATTAGGAAAAACGGACTGGTAACAAGCAGCATCAGACCGGCAACAACCAAATCCTCAATTCGCTTCACCACAGCCTGATCCCATGCCAGACCGCCATCGTTTCGCGACAGATAAAGCGGAGAATCGAAGATATTCAGTTCTACCGATGTGCGCAACAGAATGTCACTGATCTTCGGCACGGTATAACTCCGGATATTCTTCGCATAGCAAAGCTTCATCAGTTGGTTTCTGGCTCTTGCCGGGATATCGCCGATGATGACACCATCATAATCTTCTGCCTGTTTGATGATTCGTTCCAGTCCCATATCGATCGATACCGTTTCTGCAATCTCGTATTTGTCATCACGCGTATCGATACGGTTTACCAGATGAAACATCTGCGTTCTTCCGTAGACCAGAAGCAGCTTCCGCTTTGGGAACAGCACCGCATACAGCTTTTTAAAAGCAAGTGCCCAGATTAAAACCAGTACAAAATCTGCTGCTGTAAGCGCCAGCAAAGCTGCCGGGTTATGCATCTTTTTATCAAACAAAACAACCTGCACATAAGAAAACGCATTGACTCCCACAATAGAGATCATGTGAGAATATACCAGTGTCCAGTACTTATAGATTCCTACTTTCAGACCTCCATACAGCCTGTGCAGCACCAGCGATAGTGCCAGGTATTCTCCTGCGATCAGCCAGTTTCCGCGTCTCCAGAAGGCTACTGTCATATTTTTGTTGTAATAATTCATCCACACATAATAGTAGATGGCCAGTTCCAAAAGTACGATGATAGCTGATCCGGTGAATTTCACCATGCGCTTGTACTGCTCAAAACTGTTGTTTGTCTTTTTATCTTTCATTGCAATTGTGATTCCTTAATTTCTTGTCGTAAATCATTTTCCGCATGCCATTGGGCAATAGGCTGACCAGTATTCTTGAAAACAGCACAAATCCATACTCCAGAAGATTTAGCATCCGCCTCCGGTACATGCCTGTCCAGAAATGAATCAGTGGTTTTATATAGGATATCCCGCCGCGCCGCCGGTGCATATCGTTTACACGCATATAAAGAAGCGTATCCGGCAGATTTGCGAACCGGCATCCATTCTGGTACATCCGCACCCAGAGGTCATAATCCTCAAACAATGGACACGGCTGATATCCACCTGCCGCCAGTACTTTTGACTTGCGAAACATCACACAGGGATGGTTGACCGGATTGCGCATTTTGATATACGAGGATACTTCTTCCTGCGTCCGCGGTACTGTTTTTGTGGATAATACAAAGTCCCGCGCCTCGCGTTCCGTCCCGACATTTTCCTGAAACTCTTCAATGGTACCGCTTAACACATCCACCTCCGGATGAGCCTGCAAATAAGCCATCTGCTTCTCGCAACGGTCCGATGCTGCTATGTCATCGCTGTCCATGCGGGCTACCCATTCACAGGTGCACTCCGGCAGTCCCTTAGACAGAGCCGCACCCAGGCCAACATTCTCTGCAAGCCGGATTACCTTCAGAACGTCTTGAAACTCTGTTTTTTCCAGAACCGCATCCAGTTCCTCTGTTAAAGGTCCATCGCAGACCAAGACAATTTCCAATGGTTTCATGGATTGCCCTGCCATGCTCTTAAGCGCTGCATAGAGATATTCCGGATGTTCTTTTTGATATACAGACATTAGGACGGAATAACTTTTGTCCATGATAGATTCTCCTTCCAGAATAGCGCTATGGCGCATTTATGCAGAGTAAACCTTTGTACAGTATAACACCTGTAGAGTTTTTCCGCAACTTTTCGCAGGAGAAAAGGGGTGGAAATCCTTCAAATTTCTTACATATATACAGATTCACACCATCATATTTCTAATATATTCTACAAGTGCCCTATCTGCTTTCATTTTTTTCGCTACCGCTGCAGTAACATCATTTTCTAATAACTCTGTAAAAATCTTCAGTACTTTATTAAAAGTGACTTTTCCTATTTGTGAACTCCCTTGAAGTTTCCTTGCTAATTCGGCATTCACTCTTAATTCACTGTTTTTTCGATATCGATTTTCTGCCGTTTTCCAGTCTGATCCTTCCATCGTTTTATTTATAGCGGACAGTTTTTCCTGCTGCTTTTACAACCGAAAATAAATTTCAGCTTAGAGGTTAGAGATTTTTCACTTTCTCCAACTTCTAAGCTGATTAAAAAATTCCAATTTTTTACTGTACAGGCAATGACAAAACTTTCTGAAACGTATTTCTTGTAATATTAATCTTCTTTCCATTACCAGTCTTCACCATACGTCTCCTTTATTTCTTTCTGCAACCCGCAACGCCCACGCTCATAAGAACCCACATAACCGGTGTTGCGATCGGAAGATTCAGATTGACCAGTGCCTGGGCGCAATAGCAGATAACAGCAAACAGACACCCAATTGCACCAATACATTCTGACGGCAAACCTGCTGCTTCCACTGTTTTTATATTTCGTTCGTTCTGAATGATCCAGTATTTCGCCATATTCCAGCTATTTCCAATTAAAAATGTCAGATATACCAGTAAGCCGATTGGTCCAATCGTCAGCAAAAACTGCAGGTATTCATTATGTGCTGTATCAAACACCTGACCTACCGTACCAATCATATCCTTCATAAATGACTGCGTAGTCATAATTCCAAATGTATCCGGTCCGAAGCCGAACAACTTATGCATAAATGGAAATGCTGCATACAATCCCAGTGATTTGCGCCAGATATACCCACGGTTTGTTCCCCAGCTATCATTAAATACCAGATAATTTCCGAGACTGCCATATCTCGCACCATGTCCAAGAGCATTCGCGTCGATCAGCATAAAAATAACAGCCAGAAGTCCCAGAATGATTACGATCAGCCAAATACGAACCAGCATATTTTTCGCAGTTTTCTCTGTAGTCTCTTTTTTCCCAGACAGTAAAGCTGCCACATTTTCTTTTTCCTTTTTGCGGAAATAATAAAATACGCCTGCTGCCAGACACCATAACAAAACCACAAGAACAAGGAGTCCCGGCAAATTGACCAGAATCTGGAATAAGCTGTCCAAACCTATTACCATATCGGCATAAGCCTGATTGATCCAGTCAATACACTGAATTACCGTTGCAAATGTTGCTATAACCACCAGATACCTGGTTACTCCGTGTTTGTTGCGAAATACAAGCAATGGAAGTAATGCAAACATCGCTCCTAATGCCAGGTAGGCATTGTCACTGCACCCCAGGATAATCGCAAAGAAAGAAACCACCATACACAGATAATACCAGCAAGCTTTCAGCCATCCCTTTACTGTCGTAAACATAGCTGTAGCTGCTCCCATGAGCAACGCAACATAAGCGGTATATGTATTGATGTTTCCTATTGTTGATGTAAAAATTGTGGACTGTTCCGGCTTTACTTTCCCACGGAAATGCAAGATATCCAACTGGAAATAATCCGTAATTCCTATGTAGCAAACAATGAGTCCTGCTGCAAAAAGAGCCTGCATGACCCATTTATTATAATGCCAGCACCTGGTTACAACAAAATACATGATCACATACAACGTCATAAGAAACAAACCGCTATATCGTCCTTCATTTCCCCAGAACGCCTCATACAGATACTCTGACTGCAGTGTGGAAATCACCGACACGAGCCAAAATATAATCACCGCGCCATCTGCAAGACGAAAAGTCTGTTTCCAATTACATGGTTTTAAAGCCGAAAAAAGATTCTTTGCATGTTCTCCCTGAAACTCTTTCAGATCTATAACCAGCATAATCAGACCCAAAACCAGAATAACAGCCAACATTGCAAGCACGCTCATATAAAAGCACTTATATTTCGTTTCAAGGATATTGAAATAGGAATTATCGTAAATCAATGGCAATGCAACAACTACAATCACCAAAAACGCGCTGATCACACTGCTAATCACGGAAGAACATGTAGCGGCAAAATGATCTGTCTTATTTTTCATTGCTTTTGTATCCATAAAGTCTCCTTTTGTTTTCATTCATTCGAGATATTTTCTCTTAATAATCCCGTTTCTTTTTTATTATAAGTGCTTTTTCCAGTTTAAACAATGGTTATTTTCAGCCATTCTTTTAAACCGTTTTTACGATTTTCCAACTGCTGATTTCTACCTATTCTGGATAAATCTTTACATCAAGTGCACCACTCCCGTACTGCCAATAATTTGCCTTATAGGAAGTATAATCGTCTCGTAATGCAATT
>ULSV01007999.1_pt1 | contig 87349 bp, 79 predicted proteins | sample 1956991 | NCBI WGS metagenome assembly ULSV01 (sample SAMEA4835717, study PRJEB28245) | human gut metagenome | biome: gut microbiome; material: fecal sample | place: Denmark | collected 2008 | reverse complement strand
CGGCCCTTGTCATACATACATTTAAATTGCTATATTTTAGGACCTCCTCTGCTCCACGGCCCGCACGGCGCAGAACACAAACAGCGCCGCAAGGACCATCTGGATCCCCATGCTGATTCCCATCCAGTGAGTGATGACAAGCCCTTCCTTCTGGTTTCCGAACCAGCTTCCCACCTGCACCCAGCTCTGGTTTGTAGCTGCAAGGCGGCCAAGCACCTGCGCAAAGGTCGCAATGGGGTTTAAAAGCAGCACATACAAAAGCCCTCCGGAGGCGCCGGATACCCCGCCGGACTCAGCCGATGCCAGGTATTCCCCGATCCGCATCTGGTTGATGTAGGTGACCAGGAAATTGATCCCGTAGGTTCCGGCTGTCAGCACGGCAGTCACCGCATAGGCCGCTACCGTAGCTGCTGTTGTCCGCTTAAAAAGCACAGAACAGCATAAGCCGATGCTTCCCATAAACACGGCTGCCGCAAAAAAACAGCATAACAACAGAGCAAGATCAGAAAAAAAGATACCACCATACACAAATACCATGGCTAACACCGGAAGGCTGGAAACCACCATCAGAAACATGGTGCCAAGCGCTGCTTCCAGCTTTCCCAGAACAATATCCACCGGAGTCATACAGGTTGTCAGCATCAGGTCGAGAGTCTGGCGTTCCCGCTCTCCGCTGATGCTCCCTGCCGTCACTGCAGGCATAATGAGGATGAGCATCAGAAATTCCAATGCTGCCACAAACATGTAAAGATCCAGGAAACCGGTGTACTGCACCTCTGCCGTCAGCCGCACCTGGGCCAGCGCTGAATACATATTTAACAGTGCCACCAGCGCCAGGATCCCGTTAAAAATCAGAAGCACCAGTGCCAGCTTAAAACTTCTGGCACTGACCATGCACTCCCGCTTATAGACCGGATTCGTCTTCATAGGACAACACCACCTTTTCCTCATTATGATCCGTGATCTGCATAAAGATCGACTCCAGGCTTCCCGGCTCACGCATAAAGCCGCGCACCGGGATCCCGGCCTCGATCATCTGCTTTAAGAGCTCGCTCTCCATGTGCTCGTCCCCGGTAAAGCCCACCATGATATCTTTTTCGCTGATGGTCATGGTGCGCACCATCGGATTTTCCTTTAAAAATGCGATGGCCTTTTCTAACTGCCCCGGCACACTGATGATGATCTGTCTGGAGGTATAAAGGCGCTCCATGATCTCATCCATGCTGCCGGAAAGCACCATTTTCCCGGCATCGATGATACCGATATCCGTGCAGAGTTCGGAAAGTTCTGCCAGATTGTGGGAACTTAAGACAATGGTCTTTCCCTGTTCGTGAAGCTCCCATACCATCTGCCTGAATTCCATATGGGTCCGTGGATCCAGACCAGCCGTCGGCTCATCCATGATCAGGAGCTCCGGGTCATGGATCAGGGCCCTGGCCAGACAGAGACGTTGCTGCATTCCCCGGGAAAGGCCATCTACGAAGGCATCCATCCGGCCGCCCAGTCCCACCTGCTCCAGCAGGTTTCTGGCACGCTTTCTCGCCTCAAAGCCCTCTAAGTGGTAGCAAGCCGCAAAAAATTCCATGTACTCCGACACCTTCAGATTGTCATACAGGCCAAAATGGTCCGGCACATAGCCGATCCGCCTTCTAAGCGCCATTGTATCTGCCAGCATATCGGTCCCATCTAATGTTACGCTTCCCTGGTCCGGCTTTAACAACCCGGTCATAATCTTGATCGTGGTTGTCTTTCCGGCTCCGTTTGGCCCTACAAAGCCAAACAGGGCTCCGTCCGAAAGCTCCATGTCCAGACCGTCCAGGGCGTGGTAATTGCCGTATTTTTTATGTAATCCCTGAATCTTCAGCATTATCGTTCCCTCCCTGCTACCATCGGCATTGGAAGCTGGATCGCATCGAGCCCGCTGCCGTTATAGGCATAGCGTACCGTTAAAGTGTTGCCCGGTGAGAGATACGGCTTTAGCTGCTCTACATTTAGCGTCGTTCCCTCTAACTCCATCCGGTCAAAGTTTCCGGTCGCATAGTTGTAAAAATAGATGCTTCCGGTGAAAATATGGCTTATGCTGCCGCTTCCGGTGTCTATAAATTCCTCCGACACACTCTCAAAGGTCAGGCTCTCTACTTCAATATCGGTTCCAAACTGGTATTCCAGTGTCAGCGGCTCTGCCCCGCTCATGGAGTTGGTTTCCGCGTCATAGCTTCCGCCGTTCACCCTCGGAACCTTCATCAGTACCGACCGGTAAATGGAGTGGTCGCGGGAGGCATTGACTGGAACCGTCTGGGTCAGCATGGTAATACCATAGGTTTCCTCAGACGGGTTCTTCAAAAACTGGCTTTCCTCCTTCTGGGTGCTGAACGCAATGACCCGGGCATCTGCCGTGTAGCCGGTTAAGTAGTTATCCAGATAAAAGCGGGTCAGGTTAGAACGCTCCACAGCCAGCATATAGCTGCGGTTCCGGATATCGGCTGAGGCGTAGGTATCCTCGCCGGAAATATGCTCTGCCGCCAGGTAGGAATCGCCAAGCGGGTAACGCAGCAGCGGGTAACCCGCCAGATCCTTGGTCTCACCTGCTTCCATGCGTCCAAGCTGCACCATATTTCCGTACAGGATCAGGGTTGCATTCTCGATCGGGTACGGGAAACGGTTCGTCAGGCTGCCCTGGAGCTGTCCTTCAAAATAGTCCACCTCGCCGGTGATCCCCACCTTTTCTGAATTTTCCGTGCGGCGCTCCAGCCGGAAATAACGCGGTGTGAAGGCAGAAATATTCTGTCCCTTCACCGTCAGCGCATCCTCACCCGTGCAGATGGCGATCTGGTAAGGTGCATCTACATCCAGAGACTGGCCACTCACCGTATACTGGGTACTCCGGGTGATCGGGAGCAGACGGTAGCCCGGGTCAAGCTCCACCGTATACGGACGGTTGTAAGGATTGCGGATGTTAATATAGGTCGTATCCGTCACATAATCGTCCGTCACATCCTCAATGGAGGCATAAGTATAGAAGGTGGAACGGAAACGGGTCGGTATGCCAAGCACATACACCAGGCCGGAAAAGCCAAGTGCCACGATCACCACGCCCTTGCGGTACAGGTTCTGAAGACCGCGCCCGCGCAAAAACAGGTAAAGACCCGGCCCTAAAATGAGCAGGTAAAGGCCGGTTATCCCCACATACAGCCAGAGGTTCGGAAGCTTATCCACATCGCCGGTGTTGATAAGGCCCTGTACGGCCCAGAAGCGGCTGGAATTGCCGCTGTAAACCACCTCTGCCAGCTGGTTGATGCGTTCCTCACCAAGCAGGCTCGTAAACAGGTAATCTACATACGAGGTCTGCTTTTCACAAAACTGCGCGATATCGCCCAGGTCGAAGGCTGCCACCGCAACCATTCCCTGCTCCTTGGCCGCTGCGGTCAGAAGCGGGAAACCATTGCTGGAAAGGATCACATTACCGCCGTGCAGCGGCACATCCACACAGGATATCGCCAGCATACCGGCACCCGGCTCGTTCACTGCCGTAAAATCCTCTGCCAGGTTAATATGGGTGATGTTCGGCGTTCCGTAGGAATCGTCCAAAAGCTCCGGCGCAAACCGGCCCAGCGTGTCATCGACCCGGTCACCGGTTCCTAAGATCAGCACACCGCCATTCTGGACCCAGTTCATGATCGCCGCTGTCTGCGTTCCGGAAAGCTCCCTCAGCTTATAATCGTTTACCACCAGCACATCGAACTGGCTCAGTCCTACCTCTTCCTCCGGGAATTCACTGCCGTCCAGCTCAAAGGTCCGGGTGCGCAGGGTGCTGTAATTGATTCCCACTCCATTCAGGTAGTGGAGCTCCCACGGGGCATCCGATAAGATCCCGACAAACAGCTCCGGCACATCCCGGCTTACATTCAGCTTCACTTTCCGGTTCAGCAGCACAGCTTCCGATTCATCCACCAGGGAAAGCACCAGCTCATCGGCCGCTGTACCGAGCGGAATATAATAACAGGAAGTCCTGCTCCCGTTTGCCTCTACCTCAACCGGGTAGTCATAACGGTAAACCGTTTCATCGGACTCCCGGGTCTTGATCTCCAGTGTTCCCTTAACCGGGGTTTCCTGGTTATTCCCTACCGTGACATGCACCGGCAGGTACCGCCCGCCCTTTGCACTGTCCTCATAGCCATAGCTTATCTCCATGCTCACCGGGTCTTCCTCAGCCCGGGCCGGAACCAGAAAAGCCAGATTACCGAAAAAGCAAGCCGCAGCCAGAAAGACTGCAGCCTGCTTTATGGTTCTGGCTCTCTGGATCCCTGAACGTTCATTTCTATTCATCCACATCAGAGTTCTCCAAATCATTCACTGTTCACGCATGCGTGCCCAGCTCTCCAAAATGTTCCTTGTCCACATCGAAATCTACCTGAAGGGTTACGGTAAACACTGTGCCGTTTAAGTCACTCTTTACCGTAATGGTCCCGCCATGCATATCGACGATATTTTTTACGATGGCAAGTCCCAGTCCGGTTCCCCCGGTGTGGGTAGATCGGGACTGCTCGACCCGGTAGAACTTGTCAAAGATCAGCGGAAGCTCCTCCGCCGGGATCACATAGCCGTAGTTGGTGACCGAAACCTGAACGGTGTCCGCCGCAGCCATTACCTTAACCGTGATCCGCTTACCCTCCGCGCCATATTTGATGGCGTTGCCTATGAGGTTATCGAACAGGCGGGCCAGCAGGTTGCCGTCTGCCGTAATGATCTTGGCAGGCACATTGCTCTGCAGCTCATAGGAAAGTCCTTTATTCGCAAAGTTCGGATAGGATTCCTCCAAAAGCTGTCCTAAAAGCTTTACAATGTCCACCTTGGACACATGCATGGCAAGCTTTCCGTAATTCATCTTGGTAAAGCCAAACAAGTCCTCGATCAGCTTTTCCAGACGTTTGGCCTTGCTGTAGGCGATATCGATATACTTTTTCTGCATTTCCGGCGGCAGCACCACCTGACCAGACAAAAGCTCCAGATACCCGATGATGGAGGTCAGCGGCGTGCGCAGGTCATGGGCTACATTCGTGATCAGCTCATTTTTGGTGCGCTCCGACTCCCGCTCCTTATCCATCAGACGGCGGATATCCTCCACCATCTTGTTCAGATTGGAGGCCATGGAGGAAAATTCATCGTCTCCCACCACCTCCACCTGGGTGTTTAAATCCCCGTCGGAAATCCGTTCTACTACATCGGAGATCCGCCCGATATAGGCTGCCGACTTTTCCTGCAAAAGCAGAAAGGTCACCGAAAATGCCAGAATGCCGATCAGCACATAGCCCAGGACCACTACCACATCTGACTGCCCCACCATATTGAGAAGGGCACTCGACTGCTCAGAGCGCTTTGCGTATTCTGCCAGCATCGTCAGGTTTGTCACCAGAAAGATGTCGATCAGGCAGGCCACCAGTGTACTGTAAATGATGTTCACGATGACCCGCGTATGGTAGCGGTGGCTCAGATCGCTTTTTCTGCTGTTATTTTTCAATTTTGTATCCTACCCCCCACACTGTGGTGATGATCTTGTCCTGGCGCTCGTCTTCCTTCATTTTGCCGCGCAGACGGCGGATATGTACCATAACGGTGTTGTTTGCCTCATACACCTTCTCATTCCAGACCTTCTCAAAGATCTCGTCCGTGCTGAATACCTTGCCCGGATTGGAGGCCAGGAGATATAAAATATCGAACTCGATCGGGGTCAGCTTCACCTCTTCGTCATAAACGGTTACCTTATGATTGTCCTTGTTGATGGTGAGTCCGCGGATGCTGATCTCGTTCTTCAAGGTCTCATGCACGTTGCTGCTCGGATTTAACTGGGTATAGCGGCGCAGCTGGGATTTCACCCGGGCAGTCAGTTCCAGCGGGTTGAAGGGCTTTACTACATAATCATCGGCACCTGTGCCCAGTCCCAGGATCTTATCCAGATCGGTCGATTTTGCGCTCAGCATGATGATCGGGATGTTATTGGTCTCCCGGATCTTTTTGCACATTTCTAAGCCGTTCATGCCCGGCATCATGATATCAAGGAGGCATAACTGGATGTCCTCCTTCTCCAAAATGTCCAGGCCATCCTGTGCATTGGATGCCTTAAATACTTTATATCCGTCGCTTACCAGATAGATTTCTACCAGATCCGCGATCTCCTGTTCATCGTCTACTACCAGAATATTGGTTTCTGCCATGACTCATTCCTCCTCGTGTATCTATCGTTATTCGGGAAACCGTGCAGCTATGCAGGCCCCGTTCTTTTTATTCGCATACTGCGCAGGCAGCAACAGACATTCACCCGATCCGGTTTCTGGCCTGTCCCTCACAGTTACCTTCAGTGTACCATAAAACAGCCCTTCCTGCCTTACTTTTTTATTACATTTCCGGGTAAAACAGGAAAAGGATGTGTCTGTCTGCACAATGGGTGAATGCAAAAAGGATGCACCCGGGCTATGGGCACATCCTTTTCCTATTCACACTTATATCCAGCCTTCAGGCTACAGCCCCTGGCCCTCCGACGGCACAAACACACGGGTATTGTGCACATCATCCCGGGCAGTAGCTGCCTTTGCCATAGCCACAGCCTCTTCGCAGAACTGCTCCTGCGCTGTCACAAGCACCTTGCCGCGCTTGTCGATCTTTTCGTAGGTGCCGTCAGGCTGCAAAATATGAGCCTTCACATTATCGGCCAACTGCACCTTGAGGATATGGATCACCTGCTCCTTTAAGGCCGGATCCTCGACCGGGAACATGATCTCGACACGCTTATCTAAGTTACGCGGCATCCAGTCGGCACTTCCCATGTAAACCTCCGGGCTTCCACCATTCTCAAAATAGAAGATCCGGGCATGCTCCAGGAAATTTCCCACAATGGAATGCACCGTAATATTTTCGCTTAAGCCCGGCACACCTGCCTTCAGGCAGCAGATGCCGCGGACCACCAGTTCGATCTTTACACCGGCGCAGGATGCCTCATACAGGCAGGCAATGATCTCGCGGTCGCAGAGGGAATTCATCTTCGCCATGATGTGGGCTGGTTTTCCTTCCCTTGCGCGGGCAGTCTCCCTGCGGATCATGCGGACGCAGCGGTTGCGCAGCCACAACGGCGCCAGGATCAGGCGGTTCCAGGTCGGCGGCTCAGAATAGCCGGAAAGCATGTTAAAGACTGCCGTTGCATCCTCCCCCATCAGCGGGTGGCAGGTTATAAGACCGCAGTCCGTGTAAAGCTTTGCCGTGGAATCATTGTAGTTTCCGGTTCCCAGATGTACATAGCGGCGGATGCCGTCTTCCTCGCGGCGCACCACCAGTGTGATCTTACAGTGTGTTTTTAAGCCAACCAGACCGTAGATCACATGGCAGCCGGCCTTCTCTAACTTCTTTGCCCAGTTAATGTTGTTTTCCTCATCAAACCGCGCCTTTAACTCCACCAGAACCGATACCTGCTTGCCGTTTTCTGCTGCCTCAGCCAGGGCTGCAACGATCGGGGAATGTCCGCTGACACGGTACAGTGTCTGCTTGATCGCCAAAACATCCGGATCCTTTGCTGCCTTCTGCACCAGCTCTACGACCGGGTCAAAGGTCTGGTATGGATGATGCAGGAGGATATCGCCCTTGCGGATGTTGGTAAAAATATCATCGTCATTCATAAATGCCGGGACCGGCTGCGGGGTATAGGACGGTGCTTTTAAGCTGTCAAAACCGCTCATACCGTACATTTTCATAAGGAAGGTCAGATCCAGCGGGCCGCTGATCTCGTAAATGTCCTCATTGCTGACTGCAAGCTCCCGCTTTAAGATCTTTAACAGGCGCTTGTCTACCTTTTCTTCTACCTCCAGACGGATGACCTCGCCCCACTGGCGCTTCTTTAACTGCTTCTGGATCTCCTCTAACAGGTCTTCTGCTTCTTCTTCATCTAATGTAAAGTCCGCGTTTCTCATGATACGGAACGGATGGGCACTGACAATGTTGTAGTTTAAGAACAGATCCTTCATGTTGCGCTCGATGATCTCCTCCAGGAGAATGACGCGGCGCTCCCCATCCGGTCCTGTCGGAAGCTCTACGATACGCGGCAGCACAGACGGAACCTGCACCATGGCAAATTCCAGTTCCCCGTCTTCACTGTCTTTTTTCTGTACCAGCGCCGCAATATTTAAGGATTTATTGCGGATCAGCGGGAATGGCCGGGAGGAATCCACCGCCATAGGGGTCAGCACCGGGTAGACATCATCATGGAAGAACTGGTCTACAAAGGCACCATCCTCCTCAGAAAGCTCCTCATGCTCACAGATGATCTGCAGGCCCTGCTGTTTTAAGGCCGTCAGCAGAGACCGGTTATAGGTGGAATACTGGAGATTTACCAGCTCGTGGGTTTTGGCCCCGATCAGCTCCAGCTGCTGCTCTGCCTTGAGGCCCGCAATATCGGCTTTCTTATATTTCGCATGGACCATATCCTTTAAGGATGCCACACGAACCATGAAAAACTCATCCAGGTTCGATGCTGTGATACTCAAAAACTTTAACCGCTCAAACAGCGGAATGGTCTTATCTCTTGCCTCGCCCAGGATCCGGAAATCGAATTCCAGCCAGCTCAGCTCACGGTTTACATAATTTTCAGGTTTCAGATATTTTTCATCAATCTCTGCCATGGCCTACACTCTCCTTTTTTGTCTTAAAACCGGACGGATCCCGAAGATTTCCTCAAAGAAATCTCCCTTGTCCGCGATCGATATGGATTCCAGCGTTACGTCAGACGCACAGTCTGTCTGAATAACCAGCTGGTTCTCTTTTATACTTAAGCGGCAGTCCTTCAGCTTTCCTGCATGTCCCCGGTCCATGGAATTGGCCAGTCTGAGAATGGCTGTCAGCTTGGCGATCACAATGGAAAAGTCCTCCGTGGATGCCAGGCGGTTGTCCTTAGACGGCTTCTCCGACACCTCTACCTCATTATAGCGGAATTTCTGCTGGTGATACTTCACCACATTTGCCACGATCTCACGCTCTACATGGGAAAGTCCGATGATCTCCGTAGCCATGATGATGTTGTAGCCGCAGTCCGTGGACCCGCGCATGGTCACGAACTTGCCGCAGGAATGCAGGTTTGCCGCGATCTGTAAAAGCAGGCGTTCCCGCTGTCCCAGCCCGTGGTATTTCTTTAAGCTGTCAAATACCTTAAGGGCTGCCTCCTCCACATTCTGGATGTGCGGCATATGGCACTTATAGCGCTTTGCCATGTTGCGGGAAGTCACAATGATGTCGTTCTCAAAGCTGTGGTGGAAACGGATCAGCTTTTTATCCTCTGCGTACTCTGCTGCCATGCCATCGGTCATGTGGATGCCCGGCACCCAGATCACCTCTGCCCCGGTAATCTCCAGCATCCGCTTGTACATGGCTGCCGCCGGGAACAGAAGGCTTGCATACTCCTCGTTTACATCAAAGAAGTCCTCGGTCTGGGCAAGCGTCATGCCCTTTAAGCGCTCATAAAACCGGTTAAAATCCTGGATCGTGATCTGTTCAGATCGCCTGCCCTCATCCATCTTATAATAAAGTGTAAGGATTGGCTCACCGATCGCGATCAGGTTCTTCACCTCGCGATCTTTTAAATACATTTTCCGGTAAGTGACCAGCTCATTATCGATCAGCTCAGCGATCAGGTTCTGTGCTCCCTGCTGCGTCAGCTTCTCATGCGCGATCAGCTCCCGCAGGCGGAGCACGCCAAGCGGCAGGTTCTGGGTGGAAACCAGTGCATCCTTATCGAACAGGGATGCCTGCATGCTTCCAAAGCCCACGTCCACGATCGCGGTTCCGCGCTGGATGTTTTTCTGGAATTCCGCATCCTTCGCAGCGATCGCCTTGTAGCTGATAAAACGCTGCTCCGAGTTGCTGATGATCTTTACATCCACACCGGTCCGCACGCGGAGCTGCTCTAACACGATCTGGCTGTTTCTGGCCTCACGCATGGCACTGGTCGCATAGGCCCGGTATTCCTTCACCTGGTATTCCTTCATGATCCGGACAAAATCACAAAGGACCTGGCACATTTCCTCCACCAGCCGGTAGCTGATCTTTCCTGTATTGTAGGTGTCCTTGCCCAGCGCGATCATATGCTTCACCTGGTCAACTGAACGGACCACCCCTTTTTCCGTAATCTCATAAATGCCAAGCTCCAGTTCAAACGAGCCGACATCGATTGCTGCAAATGTACGTACCATAATCTGTCCCTCCCTGCAAAATCGCACGCAACACACTTCTATATACTTTACCCGCAGGATGTAAAATAGCGGAGCGTCCTATGTAAAATTTGGGTTAAATGCTCAGAACGGCCCGGCAAATCCGCACTGCCTCGTGCGGGCTTACCGAACCGTTATTCATTAATAATTGCCAAGGATCTTAAAATTCAATGCCTCCGCACCGATGCCGCGCAGTGCGTTTTTCACACCGGCATCCTGCAGGTTTCCTTCGATATCCACAAAGAACCGGTATTCCCAGTTTCTTCCCGGGATCGGCCGGGATTCGATCATCATCATGTTGACATGGTTAAAGATGAAGTTTCCCAGCATGTTATACAGTGAACCGCTGGTATGCGGCAGCTCAAAGCAAAGGCTGATCTTTCCTGCATTCTTCTGGTAGACCTTGCGGTTTGCCAGAATGATAAAGCGGGTCGTATTGCCCTGGTTGTTCTGGATAGCCGGCTTCAACAGCTCCAGGCCGTACAGCTTTCCGGCAATCTCGCTGGCTACTGCCGCCTGGGTCTTGTCCCCCTCCTCGACCACACGCTTTGCAGCTACCGCGGTATTCTCCACGCTGATCTGCTTGAAACCGTTATCGTTTAAAAACTGGGAACACTGCATGAGCGCCTGCGGGTGGGAAAATACAGTCTTGATATCGGAAAGCTTCGCTCCCGGCACACCAAGCAGCGCATGCTCAACCGGAAGAAATGTCTCTGCCACAATATAATTATCGTAGCGGGTCAGAAGATCGTACATATCGATGACCGCTCCTGCAGAGGAATTCTCGATCGGCATCACCGCATAGTCCGCATTTCCCAGCTGTACCTCCTTCATGGCATCCTCAAAATGTGCCACATGATAGATGCTTGCGTTCTCCCCGAAATACTGGAGCGCCGCTGCATGGCTGTAAGCACCCTCCACACCCTGGTGTACCACGCGCACACCATCCATAGGAAGCTTGTCCAGACGCTCAAACCCCAGCTTCAAGGCTCTTCCATGCTCTGCCAGGATCGAGTACTGGTATTTGCGGCTGATGGACATCATCTGGGAAAAGAGCTCCCGCACCGCAACCTGGTTAAATTCACTGTCTGCCATGGCACTGACCGCGTCCAGCTTCTGCTTTTCGCGCTCCGCGTCGTAGACAGCCTTTCCGGAAGCGATCTTGGTCTCTGCCACCTTGCCGCAGATGTCCATGCGCTCCTCAAATAACTTTACGATCTGTTTATCGATCACATCTAATTTATTTCTGCATTCCAGTAAATCCACGGTTTCTCTCCTTTTTCTCGGTATCTTTCAAATGTTTGGCCCAGGAAATGCTACTACCCACACGCGTACGCAAACCGCAACCAGAAACATTCTACCTGGTACGGTTCTACCTGATACCGTTCTGCTTGGTACGATTCTATTTGGTCCGCTTCCGCTCTTCCTGCTCTCTCACCAGCATTTCCTTGATTTTTGCTTCGGTGTACGCACCGGCACGTTTCCGGTCCTCTGCCGGAAGCTCTTTGATGTAAAACGGTTCCCCGAACTCGATCGTTACATGGGACGGGCGGATAAACGGAAAGTGCTGCTCCAGGATCTGGGCAGTTCCGGTAATGGCTACCGGCACAACCGGGCACCCGGACTTTTCTGCGATCTTTAAGCTTCCTTCTTTGAAACCCAGCATTTCTACCGGGTCCTCTGCCTTGCAGCGCGTTCCCTCCGGGAAGATCCACATGGAAGAACCACCTTTTACTTTTTCAATTCCTTCCAGAATCGTCTTGAGTCCCGCCTTGATATCCTTGCGGTCCAGAAACAGGCAGTTCACATTGCGCATCCAGTCACGCAAAAGCGGAATTTTTTCCATTTCTTTTTTTGCCACAAAGCCAGTCTGTCCCGGCACAACAATATAGCCGCTCACAATATCAAAGTAGCTTCTGTGGTTGCCCACATAAAGCACCGGCTTATCCGGAATGTTTTCAAATCCTTTTACCGTTAACGTAGAACCGGTCAACCGGAAAATCATATGAAAAATCTGCTTCACTACCTTTAACGCATATTCTTTCTGGCGGTTTTCGTTGTTCTTCCAAACATATTTTTCTCCGATCAGAAGCGGCAGTGCGCTCACCAGGAGAAATACCACAACTACCAGAAGAATCAGTATTACTCGTATCATCCCACACCTCATTTGTCTCGCAGCTTATTTTTCAACTGCTCCATTTTTTAGATTTATACCGTAGATTCCAGTATATAAAAAAAGAGAGGCAAAAACAAGTCATTCGCCTCTCTTTTTTCATTGCTTTGTAAAAGTATGCCGCAATTTCCGCGGGCATGTCCACTCAGCCATCCGGCAGGCAGGTGACTCAGCTTTCCCTTTGTTTCCGCCCGGGCAGACATCTGCTCCGGATCATGGAAATCCGTTCAAATAAAAGTCCTGCCAGAAACCACAGCGGCGCAAAATCCAGACGGATCAGACCATTTACACTCGTCTGATACCCCGTGTAGTCCCAGGGGCAGATTCCTTTCGACTGTAAAAAAGCACCAGACAGATACTCTGCCGTGAAAATAAGTACCATATACAACAGACCATGCCGGATGATCCAGTCCCCCGGACTAAGCGGTCCGTCACCGATCCAGCGGTCAACCAGTCTGCCGATCGGTGCCAGAACAGCCCCACAGCCGTAAATCGGAAACATCAGAAGCGAGGTCTGCCCCATCAGCCGCCAGTCATGGGCAAGGATGGACTCTGTGGAAGTAAAGATTACTTCCAGACACCAGCCGGTAACCCCACACAGGAAAAAATGAAATAGAAATCGTTTTAATGTGTTCATACAATTAATATAACGTTTTTCCCTGCATTTTATTCCCGTTCAGATTTCCTGTTTTTTATTTCTTATTCTGCGGCCGGGTTTTCTTTCATGAATTTCAGCAGTGCATCACGCTTCTCATCCAGATAACATCCCCACTCTTCCGGATCGATCCATACAGTGCGGTCCGCTCCGTTTTTGATCGCTTCCAGTTTTTCTGGCATATGGTTGTTGATGCAGTGATTTCCTAAGAAGAAATCCACATGCTCGTTCCGTACTTTTTTGAGAGATTCCAGGTAGACCTCGCGCATATGGCACTTCGGATCCCCGATCTCGGTCAGATAATCGGTTGCCAGGGTATTGAAGCCAAAACCGCCATAATATCCTGCACGCACGGTACGGTCTCCTTCCGTCACATCAAAGAAGATTGCAATGCATCCTTCGGTGTGTCCCGGTACCAGGTAAAACTTCATGGTGACATTGCCAAAGGTCATCTCATCTCCATCACGAATCACACCATCCGGCTCACACGGAGCATCCATAAGATCCGGGCTATCCTGGATATAGGATTTCTCCGGATGTTCCCGGTACATGATCGCATCCGGCTCACCCATATAGATTTTCGTGCCGAACATATCGCGCATAAATTTTACGCCGCCAACATGATCGACATGACCGTGGGAAAGAATGATCCACTTTACGTTCTCCGGGTTAAAACCAGCTTTCCATATAGAATGCATCAGCATTGCGGTATTACCGCAGTTTCCGGCATCGATCAAAAGAAGTCCGTCCCCGGTATCGATCAGATGTACACAAACCCAGCTGTCTCCTACATAATAAACATTTCCGAACATACGAAACGGCTCCATATAACGCTCCGTCTGCTTCGTCCAGTATTTGGACATCGGATTCTTTTCAAATTCTGCTCTTTTTGCAAGATAGTTTTCATAATCTTTAACAATGCTCATGATAATCTCCTCTCTCTATTGTAAGCTGCATCGGCAATGATTTACCGAAATCTTCTGCTTATCATCTTATAATCCAAAAACGCGGCAACAAAGAAATCTCCCTGTGCCGCGTCTTCCTTATTTCATCAGTTCGCGCACCTGACGTACACGTTCCGTGATAAAATCTGCCCATACCGTATCATCCAGATATGGCTGACTTTCATGGGTATACTGTCCTGCTCTGTCTACGATCTCAATCTGGTTCGGATGACTCGGCAGTGCAATATCTACATGAATCTTCTTTAATTTTTCTGCATCCTCAAAGAAGCGGTCACGAAGAGCCGGAGTTAAATACTTGCTGGTCGCATAGTACTTATCGTTCATGGTATTCGCTCCGACACCACCGTGCATGGCAACCACATACTCATCACCGGTTACCGGATTTTTCTCTTTCCAGAAAAAGCTGGTGCAGCCAATGGTATGTCCCGGGGTCAGCATGGTCTGGATGCTGATATTTCCGAGGGTTACCGGTTTCTCATCGGAATAAAACTCATCCGGTTCAAAGTTCTGTACATGAGAGCCGGAATCCGGGATCATGGTTTCCTCCGGGCAGCTCTTCATGAATACATAGTCCTCTTTGGACATATAAACCTTTGCTCCGGTCAGCGCCTTCATTTCAGCTGCTGCTCCGCAGTGATCGAAATGCGCATGGCTGATCAGGATTTTCTTAATATCAGTCGGCTTGTATCCCAGTGCATAGATAGAATCTACCATCAGATACGTGCTCTCCGGAATTGCGCTGTCGATCAGGATCAGGCCATCGCCTGTATCGATCAGATAGCAGCCAACCCAGGTCTGACCTGCTACATACCAGGTGTTCGGAGATACCTGAAACGGCTTGATTGCCAGTGTCCACGGCTCATGTACAAGAGTTTCTACCGGATGTGGGATTGCCGGGCTACAATGAAATGACATAATGATTCTCCTTTTTCATTCAACTTTTCTTTACAACTTCATTCAGTATATCACTTTTTTTATCTGTAGAAATACTGAATATTTGATACACATCCATCTTTTTCCAGTTTTTCAAAATTTATCTGAACTGGAAGTCCAGGCTCATCCGGAAGATATAATCTGGTTCCCTTGCGGGTTGGCTTTAAGCGGTAATACTGCTCCATATATTCCGTATTCGGTTTATGGAACTCCACCTTTTCCCCATCTTTTAACATGACACCCATCAGTGCACCCGGATGATCATTCTGACCGGAACATACATGGCAGCCTCTGCTGCGGACCATATCCGTAATCTTCAAAAACTCACCCATTGTGTAGATGGATGGCATAACGGTAATATATTCCACGCCTGCATCCATATACGCCTTATACTCCAGGGCATAACGTGCAGATTCACCGTAATCAACCGGAACATAGCGGTCTTCTTCCTTCATCATACGGATAAATTTTGCAATTTCTTCGCTCTCTGTATGTACGATAGGCTCTTCATACCATGCAATATCATACTGGTATGCTTCCCGGATAAACTTCATAGCTGTCTGGGCGTCATATGCCTGATTGGAATCTACTGCCAGTTTCATATCCGGACCTACTGCCAGACGGATTTTCTCGATGCGGCGAAGATCATTTTTCATATCGCCAAGAGAGATTTTAATCTTTGTTGTATCAAATCCCTCTTCCTTGATTGCCAGAATTTCTTCTACCAGTTCCTCATCTGTTCTTAATACAGAACCGCCGCCTTTGTAAATGTCTGCGTAATTTTTTTCAGCTCCAAGCAGCTGATACATCGGAATGCCACGTTTTCTGGAAATCAGATCAAACAGGATTACTTCCATCTGAAACATTGGAACACTAAAATTATAATTAGCACGTTCCATCCAGTAGAAGATTTTTCTCCACTCCAGATTGGTTCTCGGCATCGGATCTTTCAGCATAAGCGGAAGAATGGTCTGCCATACAGCCGGCGTCACTGGCCCCTCACCGCAGTCTCCATCCTCATCGTATACTCTCAGCCACGGAGTAAATGTCCAGGTTTTCTGAACTTTACCAGTTCCATCCTTCCATACCTGCTTGCGTGGTTTCGGCTGAAAGGTATATAAAACAGCCCTGGTAAGCTTAATTTTTTCCGGGAAAGCAAAGTCCTCATTGATTTTCATGCAAATGTGCTGATCTACTTCACCGTTGATCGAATATATCATCTTTTCCATTCCTCCTGGTCAATACAGTCTTACTGGCTGTTATTTAAGTATGGCTCAGAACGAGTTTTTCAGATAAGATCTGATGTATTCTCTATTCTGAGCCAGATAAAAACTATTATAATCGATTACTTTTCTTTTTTCTTAAGCTTTGGTGCGATGTACGGCCAGAGGACAGAAAAGATTGCGATCAAAAGTAAAATGCAGGATGCCGGTCTCTTGAAGAACATCAGCATGTCACCTCTGGAGAAGCTGACTGCCTTACGGAAGTTTGTCTCCAGGGTAGATCCAAGTACATACGCAAGAATAAACGGAGTAGATGGAATTCCTGCATAAGCCATCCAGATACCGATACCAGTAAACATCAATGCCATATAAACTGCAAAAATATTGTTTGCATTGGTGTAAACACCTGTAAATGCCAGGATCAGGATTGCCGGGTACAGATAGTGATACGGTGCTTTCAGAAGAAGCGGGAATGCTTTGATACCAAAAATCTCAACAACAAGTGCGATCACTGCTGCAAATACTGCTGCCAGGAAAATCATGAAAACGAATACCGGGTAGTTTCTCTGCATCAGAGGACCAGCCTCAATACCATGAATGGTCAGACCACCTAACAAAAGTGCCGTGGTTCCATCTCCAGGAATACCAAGTGCAATCATCGGGATGATAGCACCACCGACAGAAGCATTGTTTGCTACCTCAGGAGCAATGACACCATCTACACAACCTTCACCAAATTCCTCAGGATGTTTGGAAGAATTCTTTGCCATGGTATAAGCAACTACGTTTGAAAGTGCTGCACCCATACCAGGAAGGAATCCGATACCAAGTCCTACCAGGAAAGAACGGATGATATTGCCAATGTTTCTGGTGAGGTCAACCAGCGGAAGAGTGAATTTACCGATTTTTCCTTTGAAAGTACCTGCTGCACCAGTCTCTCCTTTTGCATAGTCGCTTAAGATCATAGCACCTGCAAAAAGACCAGTCAGAACGCATACCATGTTGAATCCGCCAGACAGATAATAGGAATTAAACGTAAATCGTGGAGTAGAAGAAATCGGAGCATAACCAATCTGGGTAATGAACAGACCAATTGCTGCACCGATGAAGCCTTTCAGCATACGTCCCTTGGACATACTTGCAACCAGGGTGATTGCCATCAGACCAAGTGCAAAATACTCCCACGGTCCCATCTTAACTGCAAATTTGGAAATAACCGGGCATGCGATCATTGCGATCAGGATGGACGGAACCGTACCCATGAAGTTTGCAACGGTACCAGCAGATAATGCTCTGGTAACTTCGCCTTTCTTTGTCATGGCGTATCCATCATAACAGGTAGACAGAGAACTCGGGGTTCCCGGAATACCAAGAAGGATAGAACCAATGAAACCACCTGAACAGCTTCCTACCCAGATTGCAATCAGCATTGCAATTGCTACGTTAGAATCCATCGCAAAGGTAAGTGGAAGGATAATGGTAATTGCCATTGCTCCAGACAGACCCGGGATCGCACCCAGGATCAGACCGATGAATCCACCGATCACCATCATAATAAGACAATAAGGGGTAAGCAGAATCCCCATTGCGCTCACAAAATCAGCCATCTTTATCCTCCTTAGAACAGTACGCCGCTCGGAAGCGGAATGCTGAATACTTTTACAAACATCAGATACATCACTGTGGTCATGGCTGCTGCAAATACAACGCGCTTCCAAACTGCGATGCCCTTGCCCTGGCTAAACATGGAGCACAGAACCAGAAGTGCTGCGAAACATGCGATCACATAGCCTAAAAACTGCATTGCAACAATGAAGCCAAGCATTACAGCAGAAATCAGACATAATCTGCCAAACTGTGGTCTGGTGTAAAATACCGGAGATGGCTTCTTTCCGTTTATCAGAAGACCAATTCCGCAAATAATCATAATACCAGCTGAGATATATGGAAACGCCTGCGGACCAATATCTCCAGTCATGGTAGATGCTGGAAGCTGAGATGTCATGAAGGCAATCAAAACACCCAAAACAACTGCAATCAGACCTGTAACACGATCTCTTGTCATAATATACTCCTTTGAAATCCATTTCGAAAAAGAGCCCCAAGCGACTCAGACCTCTTGGGGCTCCTGCATGTTACACTGGTTAAATTCTTAATTCTTATTTCATTAAAGCTGCTGCTTGACCGTATTTAGCCTGCATGTCAGCAACGATAGATGCTGCATCATCCGGGGTATTGTAGCCAGCTTCCATCTGCATCTGATGATACTGGTCGATGATGTCCTGATTTTCCAGAACAGTCTTCATGGTCTCACTGATCTTAGCAACATCGTCTGCAGACATTCCCTGCGGTCCACACAGTAAAGAAATGCTGGACAGCTCGCAGCTATCAATACCAAGCTCTTTTAAAGTCGGAACATCTGGCATAGCCTCAGACTTCTGATCACCAGTAATTGCCAGTGGCTTCATATCGCCAGCCTCAACATACTGTTTTGCATTTACGATCGGAAGGATTGCCATATCTACCATACCGCCAACCAGGTTGGTAATGGTGTCTGCGTTACCGCCACAGTCAACAATGGTGAACTCGGTACCAGTTGCCTGCTGGAATAATATCTGCATGAAGTGACGGTTTCCGTTTGCCTGTACACCAGTCAGATATTTTCCTGGCTCTGCTTTCGCAGCGTCAATCAGTTCCTGAAGCGTATTTGCTTCTACATTCTTATTTACAACGATACAGTTGGTCTCAGCACCTGGAACAGTGATTGTACCAAGCATCTGGAAATCTTCATATGTATGATCGTACTGACCGGTAGCCATCATACCGCACTGACCGGTATGACCCAGATACAGGTTTAAACCATCCGGTTTTGCATTTCTTACAGTTTCCAGTGCAACGGTACCACCGCCGGTTGCATCGTTGATAACTACGAAGTTTGCACCAGTTGCATCACTCATTCCCTTAGCGAACAATCTTGCGATCATATCGGTACCACCACCTGCAGATGCCGGTACATAAAGCTGTACAGTACCGTTCGGCCAGGTGCTCTTGGAAGCATCTCCCGCTACGGTAGAAGTACCCTCAGCCTTTGCCTCTTCTTTGGACTCTGCCTGAGTTTCCTCTTTAGACTCTGCCTGAGTTTCTGCAGCTGCAGCAGTAGTTTCTGCCGGTGCAGCCTGTTTGCTTCCGCAACCAGCTAATGCCATTGCCATTGCGCCTGCCAGCATTACGCTTAATAACTGTTTTCTCATAACCCTTTTTCTCCTTCTCACTTGTTTCAAAAACTTACATATTTTTATCGATATGCTTGTTTTTTTTGTATGTTTTGATTATACTTTCTTTATCGTCTTAATTCAACTTATCATATTTTATATTTTATCTTAGTTCAATTAAGAATTATATCGAGGGGGATTTATTATGGATTTAAAACAGATTGAAAATATGATTGCCATCGAGCAGGAGCAAAGCATTTCCAGAGCTGCGGAAAAGCTGTTCCTGACCCAGTCAGCACTGAACCAGCAGTTATTAAAATTGGAAAAAGAACTCGGCACACCACTTTTTGAGCGGCGCAAGCACAGCATGATCCCGACCTTCGCCGGGCGTATTTACCTTACAACCGCCCACAAGATGGTCGATATGAAAAAAGAAACCTATAAAATCATTTCCGATATTTCCGAGGAAAATCTTGGAGAAATTCCGGTAGCGTATACACCAGAAACCGGTGCCACCATGTTTTCCAAGGTCTATCCCATTTTTCACCGGAAATATCCGCAGATCACATTTCGAATCTATGAAGAACGTGTAAAAAAGATGGAGCAGCTGGTTCTGAAAAACGAAGTACATTTTGCCTTTATCACTTATGCAGAAGGAATGAAACATCCAGATCTGGATTACCTCGACATGGATACCGAATACATGATTCTCGGTCTTCCCATCACTCATCCACTGGCACACCTTGCAGGGAAAAACAGCCATGAAACTCTTCCACGGCTTGACCTGACATTGCTCAAGAATGATAGCTTTATCCTTTTAAGTAAAGAAACCCGCATGCGCGACATGATCGACCAGGCCTTTACCCATGCCGGTTTCCACCCAAAAGTTCTATTTGAGTCTGTGAGCACCCATACCGTGATCAACATGTTAAAAGAACAGATTGCCCCTGCCTTTTTCCCACAATCCTATGTAGATCCCTCTGCACCGATTGCTTATTTTACCGTGAATCCAAACCAGCGCTGGTCGCGCAGCGTTGCTTTCCTGAAAGGCTGTTATTTTACCCGACCGGAAAAGTATTTCATAGCTCTGTGTACAGATTACATGCGTGGTAAATTGCAGGAACATTTTGATACAATTACACAAACTGATTCCGTGTCGAATCATAATGATAATCAATTGCATCCAGTTTCCTGCTGATCTCTGCTTTGTCCAGATCGTAAACCGCGCACAGTTCGTCCAGGCTGTCATAATTGTCCCGCAATTGGGTGTTTAAAAAGCTCATCAGCATAACCGGATCTTTTGGAATTGCTGCCATAATTTTTTATTTCCTTTCTTTTTGCAAAATGCTATAATATTGTTATTGTTCAAATCCGTTGCAGCTCCTCCATGCATGGGCTGCAGCACAATATTATAATAGAACGAATTGACAAAGATCACAAGTTTTTTGCAACAGGAGGCCAGACCCAAATATGAAACCCCCAAAGAAGAACCTGAAACGTATCCTTATGATCGCCACCGGCGGCACCATCGCCTCCAAGCGCAGTGAGGATGGCTTAAAGCCACTGATTACATCAGAAGAACTCCTCGGCTATGTCCCGGACGTAAAAGAATTTTGTGAAGTGACCGCCATGCAGGTCATCAACATCGACAGCACCAATATCCAGCCAAAACACTGGCTGTTAATTTCTTCTACCATTGAAAAGTACTACGATCAGTTCGATGGCTTTGTGGTCTGCCACGGCACCGACACCATGGCTTACACCGCATCTGCGCTCTCCTACCTGATCCAGAATTCACCGAAACCGATCGTCATTACAGGCGCGCAAAAGCCGATCGATCTGGAGATCACCGATGCAAAGACCAACTTAAGCGACAGTTTTCTCTTTGCCAGCTGCGATAAAGCACACGGTGTCAATATTGTCTTTGACGGTAAAGTCATTTCCGGTACCCGCGGCAAAAAGGAACGCACCAAAAGCTACAATGCCTTTTCCAGCATTAACTTTCCTTACATTGCTACGATCCAGGACAACCACATTATCTTCTATCTCGACGATAAAGACCGTCTGACCGAGGAGGTCACCTTCTATCACAAGCTGGACAGCAAAGTGACTCTGTTAAAACTGATCCCGTCCATGAACGGCGGCATCCTGGACTATCTGTTCAAGCACTACGATGCTGTTATCATTGAATCCTTTGGTGTGGGCGGTATTCCTTCCTATGAAGATGACAGTTTCCACCGGGCGATCGAGCGCTGGGTCAATGCCGGCAAGTTTGTCATCATGACAACGCAGGTCACCAACGAGGGAAGCAACATGTCCGTCTACGAAATCGGCAAAACCATCAAAAAAGAGTTTGGTCTCCTGGAAGCTTACGACATGACCCTGGAAGCTACCGTCACCAAACTCATGTGGATCCTTGGACAGACCCACGACCCGGATATGGTAAGGGAAATGCTTTACAGCACCATCAACCGGGATATTCTGTATACAACGAAGTGGAAAGTATAAGAACCATCAGCGGTTCTCATCCGCGTTCTGGCTTTCCGGTATTACCGGAAGCCGTCCGCGGAAGAACCGCTTTTTTATTTCTTTCCAGCTGAACGGAATGATTGGGTAGATATAACTCTTTCCGGCAATCGTCTTGTTAAACACGATCGCACAGACGGAGATCACAAAGCCAATCACATAACCCCACACGTCAAACACCGCGGTAAACAACAGCATGATGATCCGCATAAATTTCAGTGCATATCCCAGTTCAAAGCTGGACTGGCTGTAGTTTGCAATCGTCACAAATGCCATATACAGCATAGTCTCCGAGTTGAACCAGCCGGATTTCACCGAATATTCTCCCAGTACGATACCCGCAATGACGCTGAGCGGCGTTGTCAGCATATTCGGCGTGTTGATCGCCGCCAGACGCAGACCGTCAATCGCAAATTCCAGGATCAAAAGCTGAAAGATCAGCGGCACATAAGTCACATCCGAAAGCTTGGTAAAGGCCAGCCACTGCGGCAGTGCGTCTGCATGCATCATGGCAAGAAGCCAGGTTGGCGTCAGTAAAAGACATAATACTGCTGTTGCCATACGGGACAGCCGCAGATACGTCCCCGTCACAGGTGGAAAATAGTAATCATCTGCTTCCTCAATAATGTCAAACACGGAGGATGGCAGCACCATAGCCGCCGGAGAGTTGTCCACCAGAATGACGATATTTCCTTCCAGAATACACGCTGCCGCAGTGTCCGGGCGCTCCGAAAACTTAAATTTCGGAAACGGGTTAAACCATTTATGAGGGAAAATCCCCTCCGCCAGACTCTCCTGGTTCATCGTCAGCGCATCCACCCGCAGGTTTTGGATGCGGTTCCGGATCTTATTTAAAAGCTCTTCATCGACGCGTCCATCCATATAGCAGACCGCAATGTCCGTATGGGAACTGTTTCCGGCTGTCAGGATCTCCATAATCAGCTTCGGGTCCCGGATTCGGCGGCGGATCAGCGCCGTATTAAAGACCAGCGTCTCCACAAAACCGTCCCGGGAGCCGCGCAGAACCTTGTCTTTTTCCGGTTCCTCCACACCGCGCGCCGGGTAAGTACGGCAGTCCAGCATCAGGCATTTGTCGTACCCGTCAACCAGAACCGCCGTGATTCCGCTCAGCAGCTGTATGATCATGTCCTTTTCGTTGTCGACCAGGCTTACTTCTCCATAAGGCATATATTTTTTGGAAAAACCGTGCGCGTCTTTTGGCATATCCTCCGGCTTAATGCTCCACCACGCCTGTAATACCTTTAAAAGGACCTCATCCTTGGTCAGCCCATCCACAAAAAGCAGACACGCCTGCTTTTCTCCGATCGTGATTGCCCGGTAAACTACATCGAAATTCTTTTCCAGGCTCAGCGTCTGTTTTAAATGTTCCAGATTTTCTGACAGATTTTTTGAAAACTGCATGCTGCAGTTCCTCCTTTCTTTCAAGAAACACGTTCTGTTCTTTCTGTTTCTCATATGGCATATCTGAAATACGCATAGAATCATTCCATTTTCCGTATAGTATGTCAGAATTCCCCTGTCTTATACCCGGCGCTGCCTCATGAAACTTGCACAAAGAATTTCCTGTTTCAAGCCCTAAAAAAAAGTTTTTCTGTCACATTTTTTGTTTTTCTTTAAGATGCACACGAACGTCTTTTCACAGCGGACACGTGTATACAATTTGAGCAGTTTTCCCTCTCCAAAGTGCACAATCTTCTTAAAATTGCACAATTATCCTTGACGCTACCACAAAACAATGATATAGTGTATTTTGTAAGAAAGACATGAGCGCCATCACTCCGGCGCCTTTTATTTTCTTAACTGGTATGGGGATACCAAGCGAAGACTGTATTGTGTAACGGTTTTTGATCGTGACCAGGAGCTGCTTTCTGTGGGGGAAAAGCGGCTCCTATTTTTTTTGTGTTCATAGGAGTTTCTTGACATAAAATAATACAAATGTTAATATCATATCATAAAGTTATCCAGAGTTATGAATAGTTATCCATCAGTATATAAGTTATCCAGAGTTATGAAGAGTTATCCATCAAGGAGGCCGAGCATGAAACGAGACAATCCCTTCACCCTCACATTCGGAAAACAGCCAATCAAATACATTAACCGTTATGAAAGCACCGATAATATCCTTTCCACCTTTGAGGCAGATAACCCGATCAGCCAGACTTATCTGATCAGCGGTATCCGCGGAAGCGGGAAAACGGTGCTTATGACTTCTGTTTCCAATCAGCTGCGGAACTCTGACGAATGGGTCGTAGTCGACCTGAATGCCACCCAGCCTCTGCTGCAGGAGTTTGCCATGCGTCTGCTCGATGCCAGCAAGCAGATTCCAAACATTTTTGAAAAAGGATTCGAGATTTCTGTCGCAGGCTTCGGAATCGGATACAATGGAATTACAGAAGAGCGGGACAGCGTGAGCAAAATCGAAACGCTTCTGGACAGACTCAATAAAAAAGGAAAAAAGGTACTGATCACCATCGATGAGGCTGTCGCAAACGAAAATATGCGAATCTTTGCCAGTCAGTTCCAGATCTTTATCCGAAAAAACTATCCGGTATTCCTGATCATGACAGGACTCTATGAAAACATTTACGAAATCCAGAATGACCCGGTTCTGACCTTTTTGCTTCGTGCTCCCAAGATCATTCTTGGTCCGTTAGGCATCAATCAGATCAAAAACGAATATCAGAATATCTTCCAGATTGATGACGAAAAAGCCCGGCAACTGGCTAATATCACCATGGGCTATGCTTTCGCTTTTCAGGCGCTTGGCATGCTATACTGGGAGTATCACGATGAAAAACCTCTTGACTGGATTCTAAAGGAACTGGACGGTCTTCTGGAAGATTTTGTTTACCGGAAAATCTGGAACAGTTTATCTCCACTGGAAAAACAGATTGTCTCGGCCATGCCAGAACAGGGTACAAAAATAAAAGTAAAAGAGCTTTGCGATAAGCTGGAAATGAAAGGCACTACCTTTTCCAAATACCGGGAACGCCTGATCAACAAAGGGGTGTGCATTGCACCAGAATATGGCTATGTTGCACTGGCACTGCCAAGATTTAAAAATATTACAGAGTCTTACATCGAAACAATATGATTCTCGAAATTGAATAAACTGCTATAAAATAAGAAAATACTTGTGATTTTATTCCAAAAATGCTACCATTAAGTATCATGCGGAGTTTTGCTCAGGCAAAACTCCTTTTTTAAAACCTAACGCAATACAGGGAGGAAAGAAACATGGCATTGATCATTCCAGCTAACTATGATCCCCATCTCACCGTGCGTGAGACTCAGGAAGCGATCAAATATATTCGCGACACATTCCAGAAGGAATTTGGCAAAGAGATGCACTTAGAGCGCATTTCCGCACCGCTGTTCGTCACCCAGTCCAGCGGCTTGAACGATAACTTAAACGGCATAGAGCGTCCGGTCCAGTTCGACATCGCTGCAATCCCGGGAGAGACCGTTGAGGTCGTACATTCCCTGGCAAAGTGGAAACGTATGGCTTTAAAAGAGTACGGATTTGAGCCGGGCGAGGGTCTTTACACCAACATGAACGCGATCCGCCGCGATGAGGAGCTCGACAACCTTCACTCCTGCTATGTAGACCAGTGGGACTGGGAGAAAGTCATCACCAAAGAGGAGCGCACCATTGAAACCCTCGAGGCAACCGTCCAGACCATCTTCAAGATCATCAAGCACATGGAGCATGAGGTATGGTACAAGTATCCGCAGGCAGTAAAGCATCTGCCGGAGCACATCACCTTCATCACCACCCAGGAACTGGCAGACCGCTACCCGGACAAAACCCCGAAGGAGCGCGAGAACCTCATCACCAAGGAATACGGCTGCGTCTTCCTGATGAAGATCGGTGACAAACTTGCAAGCGGCGAACCGCACGACGGTCGTGCACCGGACTACGATGACTGGCAGTTAAACGGTGATATTCTCTTCTGGTATGACCAGTTAAACTGCGCACTGGAGGTTTCCAGCATGGGTATCCGTGTTGATGAAAAATCCTTAGAGGAGCAGTTAAAAAAGGCCGGCTGCGAGGAAAGAAAGAACCTTCCATACCACAAGATGCTCTTAAACGGCGAGCTTCCGTACACCATCGGCGGTGGTATCGGACAGTCCCGTCTGTGCATGTTGCTCTTAGACCGCGCCCATGTCGGCGAGGTTCAGGCAAGCCTGTGGCCGGACGATATGAGAAAGATCTGCAAAGAACATAAAATTATTTTACTGTAATACGAATCAGCGGAAGCGCCACCGGCGCTTCCGCGGCATACACGCAAAAAGAAAGACCGGACAGTGCGCAGGCACGATCCGGTCTTTCTTTTTGTTTTTTTCAATTGAATCAGAAATATATTAGAGGTAAAAATCCGACTGGCAATACTGGATCTCACCTGCGATCATGGTTAACTGCGGTACCAGAATCTGGCTGCATACGATCTCATCATCGCAGAAATCCTTCTGGATATACTGGCGCTCCTTTAAGTCAAAGACTGCGATATCTGCGACCGCTCCTGCCTTTAAGGTTCCAATCTGTCCTTCCATTCCCATCAGCTTTGCCGGGGTTTCGGTCACGGCACGGATGATGTCATTTAAGCTTACGCCCAGTGCCAGATATTTGGAAATGACAAGCGGAAGGTTCTTTGCATACGGCGGCATGTTGAACTTGTCCACCGTAAGATCCGTAGAGATCACATCCGGCAAAAAGCCTGCTGCCAGTGCCCGCTTCGCTGCCTTTAAGCCAAAGTTTCCTTTGCCGTTAGCTGCATCAAAGATTACACCGCGCTCTCTTGCTTTTAATACCAGCGGATCGATCTTGCCATCTTCCGACGCGATCGGGTTTCCTGCCCCCTGGAAGCAATGGCAGAAAATATCGCCCGGGCGCAGGCACTCAGCCAGTTCCCCTGCCGTAACCGGAGAGTTGGTGGTATGAACACAGACGCGAAGGGAAGCACCCAGACGTTCATTCAGCTCATCGGCCAGCTTTACAACAGCACGCAGGTAATCTGTGCCGGTCTCATCCGGCACAACACCTTTGGAAAGACGGATCTTTAAGCCCAGGATGTTATCCCGGTTTGCCTCGATCACCCGCTCCATCTTTTCTACGTTGTAGAGTGCCGGGTTAAAATCCTCGCAAAGCTTTGGATCAAGCTGTCCGCCGCCATACACAGTCAGAAATCCTTTTACGCGGACCTGGGACTGCGCGATCACAGACTTGTAAAATGCCTCATAGGTAGAGGTTCCCGCGCTTCCCGCATCCACTGCAGAGGTAGTTCCCTGCGCGATCATCATATCCGGATGAATGCAAATGGAACTTCCCTCATGGAACAGGTGGGTATGAAAATCAATCAGTCCCGGAGTTACCAGCTTGCCGGATGCATCGATGATGCAGTCTGGATTGCACTCTGCCGTTTCTCTTTTTACGTCTGCGATGCGCATATTTTTAATGTAAATATCCCTGATCTCGTCAATGCCCGCTGACGGATCCACAACACGTCCGCCCCGAATGATATAATCTACTTTCATTCCAGCCTCCTTTTATTATGGGGCTGTCGCAAAACGAAGTCCAGAACTTTCCATATATCAAGTTATGCACATTTTGCGACAGCCCCTGTCTACTCACGTTATTTTTTTCAGCTTGTGCTTACACAATCCCTAAAGTACCGATGATGCATGCCAGGATCGCACAGCAGAACGGCATGATCGCACAGGTGATGAATACATATTTGTAGGTATCCTTCTGGGAGGTCTTTGCAATCTGGTTGCAGACAACCATACCGGATGCGTGTGGCATTGCATCGAAACCAGAAGATGCGATACATACAACACGGTGGAGCATAGCCATATTCAGTCCGGATGCTGCCAGGTATTCTCCCATGGAGCTTAAGAAGATGTTCAGTCCGCCTGCAGAAGAACCGGTGATCGCTGCGATCACGTTGATAGAGATCAGTGCTGTGATCAGCGGGTTTGCATCCATGTTTACCAGAGCTGTGGTAATGCTCTCATAAGCCGGGGAAGCAGATACTACAGAACCAAAGCCCATGATGGAAGAAGTAGCGATCAGGGAGCTTAAGCCGCCGCCTGCACCGTTGGAAACAGCCTCTTTCACATTCAGACGGTCTCTGTACAGAACACATCCTACGATAATTGCGCAGGCCATAGCAATTGCAACTGCATAGGAAGACGGGATGCTGGTCAGAGACTGGATACCAAACATCAGGACCAGAAGCACTACGATCGGAGCGAAGCATGCGCCGATGGAAGGAGTCTTTCCTTCATCTACTGCATTTAAATCCATGATATCCTCACCCGGGCTTGCCACGAAGTGCTCACCGGCTGCTTTTGCTTTTTTGATCTGCCAGTTTAAGAACAGGTACGCAGACACAAACATGATTACGGAACAGATCAGACCGATGGAAGCACCTGCGTAAGCAGTGGTTCCGAAATACTGGGTCGGGATCAGGTTCTGGGTAGACGGGGAACCCGGAAGCATTGCCATACATACCGTAACCGGGCATACCATGATGGTAGCAACGATCAGCTTCTTCGGGATATCTGCCTTCTGGAACAGTGCTACTGCGATCGGATACAGGGAGAATGCGATGATGAAGGTTCCGATTCCGCCATAGGAAAGAACCAGGCCGGTCAGCATAACAACAAGCACTACTGACTTCTCGCCAAGAAGCTTGAGCATCTTGTTTGCAATACCAACGGATGCACCACTGTCACCCATGACTTTTCCGAAAATAGCACCCAGCATAAACAGCAGGAACCAGTTTCCGGCAAATCCGGACATTCCGGTCATAAATTTCTCAGACAATGTAGTTACAGGATCCATTGCATTGAATGCAATAACGATCAGGGCACCAGCCAGTGATACGATAGCCATGTGCCAGTTTTTCCAGATCAGTGCAATGACACATACGATTGCAACGATCAACCCTAAAACACCAAACATTTTGTAACTCCTCCTTTGTTTTGTATGCCCTTATGTTAGCATGAAACTGATAAAAGTTGAACTTATAGTAATCCATGATTGCTAGAAGTTAAGCTTCTTTCCATGTTTACAAAACTGCCTGTTTTTTGTATAATAGTCACAAAAATAACACACATAAAAGGAGGAACTTACCATGGATACAAGACAGCTAAAATACATTCTGGCCATTGCAGAATGCGGCAGCATTTCCAAGGCTGCAGATAAGCTTTTTATCTCCCAGTCCGGCTTAAACCAGCAGCTGATCCGTATAGAAAAAGAAATGGGCATCCCGCTTTTTGAACGGGACACCCACCATCTTGCCACGACCGAAGCCGGGGCGATCTTCCTGCGCTACGCCCAGGAAACCTTAAACCGTGAAAAACAGATGCATGCCATGATCAGCGATGTCATGGACGGAAATGTAGGCGAAATCCGGGTCAACCTGGCCATGGAGCAGGGAATCGAGCTCTTCTGCGAGATCTTCCCGGAATTCCACGCAAAATATCCCCAGATAGAGCTAAAGCTTGAGGACCATATCGTCGCAGACCAGTACAAGCTGCTTGCAGAAAGCAAGCTTGATATCGGCATGGTCATGGTTAAAAACCATGACATAGAGAATTTGGAATATGTCCATCTGGCCAACGAGCGTTTTCTTCTCGGCGTTCCAACCGGCCATCCACTGACCCGTTTTTACCAGCCAACTTCCGATGGCGACTACCCGGAGATTGACTTAACACTCTGCAGGCAGGAGCCTTTTTCGCTGATGTTTGCCGGTTCCACCTTCCGTCAGGTGATCGATCCCTGCTTTGAGCGTGCCGGATTTGTTCCGAATATCATGTTTGAAGCCCGCACCAACCATGTCATTGCACTGATGGTATCCAAAGGAATCTGCCTGACCATTCTGCCAGAATCCCAGGCAAAGCTCTATCCAAACCTCTGCTGGTTCCGCCTGGAAGACAATCCTTCCTGGGAAAGCTGTATGATCTACCACAAAGAACAACCGCCCCGGAAAGCAGGGCGGTATTTCATCGAACTGGCCGTGCAGCATGCCAAAACACTCACTGCGAAAAGCAGGCCAAACTGGACACTGGCCAAGTAGCAATATTGTTTATTTATTTTCGATATCGAAGATCATATCGACTCTTCTCTGGTGGCGTCCACCCTCATATTCGTTGTCCAGCCACTCATCTACGATCATCTTCGCCATCTCGACACCAACTACGCGGGCACCGAAGGTCAGGACGTTGGTATTGTTGTGTCTGCGGGACATTCTCGCGCTGTACGGCTCGCTGCAGGTGCAGACCAGAACGCCTTTTACCTTGCCTGCTGCCAGACCGATACCGATACCGGTTCCGCAGATTGCGATGCCGTAATCCGCCTCACCGGATGCTACCGCGCGTCCAACCTTCTCGCCGTATACCGGGTAATCGCAGCTTTCGCTGGAGTTGGTTCCGAAGTCGATGACCTCGTAACCCTTCTGCTCTACATATGCCTTGATGGCTTCCTTCATTTCCACTGCGGAGTGATCATTTCCCATTGCAATCTTCTTCATAATTTTCCTCTTTCCTGCCTTTCTTTGTTCTCCTCGTTCCAGCTTCCAGCGCTGGACACATCAATTTTTCCGTGCGTTTCCGGCTTTCAGATTTCAGATCGGCACGCTTAATCCAGCTTTGCATTCTTTCCCATTAACAGCAGATCAGCGATCGTCAGCGCCGTCATGGCTTCTACTACCACAACCGCTCTCGGCACCACCACCGGATCATGGCGTCCCTTGATGGCGATCTCTACGTTTTCACCGTGGTTATTCGCCGTTTTCTGTGGCTGCGCGATTGACGGAGTCGGTTTGAAAGCCGCACGCAGCACGATCTGGCTTCCATCGCTCATGCCGCCTAAAATACCGCCTGCATGGTTGGTCTTTTTCACAACCTTACCATAAGCATCGACATAAAACTCATCGTTATTCTGGGATCCAAGCGCTTTTGCTGCTGCAAAGCCATCCCCGATCTCGAATCCTTTTACGGCGCCGATGGACATGATTGCCCTCGCCAGGCTTGCATCCAGCTTATCGAATACCGGCTCGCCAACACCAACCGGCATGCCATCTACCAGACATTCTACCACGCCGCCCACGGAATCCTGTGCAGCGATCATGCGCTCTAAAAATTCTGCAGTTTCCTCTGCTGCCACCTTATCCGGCATGTTCAGGCTGTTGTTATTGCGCTCAGAAAGATCAAAGCGCTTCGGATCGATCTCAAACTCACCGATGCTCTTCACATATGCCGTCACTGTGATACCATAGTGTGCCAGCAGCTTGCAAGCAACTGCCCCGGCTGCTACCCGGGCAATGGTCTCACGCGCGGAAGAGCGTCCGCCGCCCCGGTAATCACGGAAGCCATACTTCTGCTCAAAGCAGTAATCCGCATGTCCCGGGCGGTACACATCCATGATCGCACTATAATCTTTGGAACGCTGGTCGGTATTGCGCACCATCATGGCGATCGGGGTTCCGGTCGTCTTTCCCTCAAACACACCGGAAAGGATCTCGACCTGGTCTCCTTCGTTTCTTGCGGTGGCAAATTTGCTCTGCCCCGGTTTTCTTCTATTTAAATAAGTCTGTACATCTTCCTCACAAAGCGGAAGTCCCGCTGGGCAGCCGTCGATGGTAACACCGACACCTTTGCCGTGGGACTCTCCCCATGTCATGATACGGAAGATGGTTCCATAGGTTGATCCTGCCATAGTTTCCTCCGCTGTTTTCCCATTTTTCTTTCACACAAAGGTATAAACGCCTGACGGCCTTGCACAGTGCTGCCAGATTTTTCGTCTTAATCAGTCGTCCACTTTCACAATGATGCAGCTGTTCGGCTCGTTGCACTTGATCGCATTGGAGCTCATGATCAGCAGTTTTTTCTCGTAATCGATCTTAAAAAATGTGATGGTATTGCTTTCATGGTTGATTGCCGCAATGTGCTTATCATCCGGGAAGACTGCGATATCCTTTGGATATTCTCCGCTGATCGGCAGACAGCACATCAGGGTCAGAAGACCGGTCTTCTTATCTCTGCTGTACATGGCCACACTCTCGTCGCCTGCATTGCTGCAGAACATATGCTTCTCATCCGGGGAGAAGCGTAACGAGCAGGCTGCTGCCAAAGAGCTGTGCTTTTCTCCCATGGTAGAAATCGTCTGGATCTTCTCCACATTCGGGACACGGTCTCCGGTCTCATAGGTAAATACGTCAATGACATTCTTCTGCTCATACATTAAATAGAAGAATTTGCCATCAGAGCTGAAGCGCAGGTTTCTCGGTGCAGATTCCATCTCACACGGGATGGTGTCTACCTGAACCAGATGCTCGTCCTTCTCGCTGAAGCGGTAGATCTTTACCTGGTCCAGACCGGAATCTACGATCATGACAAATTTGTTATCCGGAGTACGTCTGCAGCAGGTTACATGCGGGCGAAAATTACGCTCTGCTACGCTGCCCAGTCCCTTATGGAACACACCGTCCACGATCTCACCGACACCGCCATCCTTGCGCAGGCGCAGTACCGTTGCCTTGCCATCATGGAAACCAGACACGAATACATACCGGTCTTCCTTATCCATGGACAGGTGGCAGGCTCTCATGCCTTTGGTCTTTGCGCTGTTTAAGCGGGAAAGACTTCCGTTTTCCAGAATACGGAATGCCACAACACCCTCATCCGCAACAGAATACAGGGTTTTATTATCATTGGATGCTGTTACATAGGAGGAATTGTCCACTTCCACCTCGCAGCGCTCTGTAAATGTTCCTTTTTCCACGTCTACATCGTAAACCGTGATTCCCTTGGCTTTGCCGTTGTACGAATAGGAACCGACATATGCCATATACTTTCCTTCAAAAGCCATTGCTCTTCCTCCTGTCACGCCTTCAAGTTTCTGCGTTTTTTAACCCGGTCTGCGCATAAAATGCGCAAACGTTCCAATCGTAAACAGCATACCACACATTCTCAAAAAAATCTATTCTGAATCTATTGACATACAGATATTTTCCAGTATAATGAATCTTGCTTTGTGTTTACTAAAGCTAAACTTTAAAGTGCATTTTACATTCATTTAATATTTCTAAACTTTTCGGATAGTATTATCATGGAGGACTGTTATGGATATCGGATCAAAATTAAAGGAGATACGGACGCTAAAGGGTCTGACCCAGGAAGAACTGGCAGACCGGGCAGAGCTTTCCAAGGGCTTCATCTCCCAGCTGGAACGAAATTTAACCTCTCCTTCCATTGCGACACTCACCGACATCTTACAGTGCCTCGGCACGACGCTTGGTGAGTTTTTTAATGAAACTCCGGAGGAACAGGTCGTATTCGGAAAAGCAGATTATTTTGAAAAATACGATGCGGAATTAAAAAATGAGATCCGCTGGATCATCCCGAACGCACAGAAAAACATGATGGAACCGATTCTCATTGCCTTAGAGGCCGGCGGCTCCACCTACCCGGACAACCCACATGAGGGTGAGGAATTCGGATATGTACTGCAGGGAAGCATCAACATCCACATCGGAAGCAAGACCTACCGGGCGAAGAAGGGCGAGTCCTTTTACTTTACCCCAGACAAAAAACATTACCTTACGAGCCGTCACGGCGCATCGCTGATCTGGGTCAGCACGCCGCCAAGCTTCTAAAGCTGACCGGAGCGAACATCGCAAAGGCCGGTAGCCCGCTTTTGAGAGGGCAGCTGCATATGCAGTCAGCCCAGAGATTGAATATCACATGTAAATGAAAACAAATGTAACCATACTTTAGGAGGAATAATGCGATGGCTCAGCCCCTGATTGACTTAGTCAACATTTCAAAAAGCTTTGACAACACCATGGTCTTAGACGACCTCAATCTTTCCGTTAAGGAAAATTCTTTCGTAACATTACTGGGTCCCAGCGGCTGCGGCAAAACCACAACCCTGCGCATCATCGGCGGATTTGAGACGGCCGACACCGGAAAGGTCATTTTCGACGGAACCGATATCAGCAAACTTCCGCCGAATAAGCGCCAGTTAAATACCGTATTCCAGAAATACGCCCTGTTCACCCACATGAACATCGCGGAAAATATCGCATTCGGCTTAAAGATCAAAGGCAAATCCAAAGCCTACATCGATGACAAGATCAAGTACGCGTTAAAGCTGGTAAACTTAGACGGCTATGAGAAGCGTACCGTAGACTCCTTAAGCGGCGGCCAGCAGCAGCGTATCGCCATTGCCCGCGCCATCGTAAACGAGCCGCGTCTTCTGCTTTTAGACGAGCCGTTAGGTGCCCTGGACTTAAAGCTGCGCCAGGACATGCAGTATGAGCTGATCCGCTTAAAGAATGAGCTCGGCATCACCTTCATCTACGTTACCCACGACCAGGAAGAAGCGCTGACCATGTCCGACACCATCGTTGTCATGAACCAGGGCTACATCCAGCAGATGGGTACTCCGGAGCAGATCTACAACGAGCCGGAGAACGCATTCGTGGCAGACTTCATCGGCGAAAGCAACATTGTCCCGGGCATTATGATCCGCGACGAGCTGGTTGAGATCTTCGGTGCCAAATTTGCCTGCGTGGATAAAGGCTTCGGCAACAACACTCCGGTCGATGTTGTCATCCGCCCGGAGGATATCGACCTGGTAGACCCGTCCGAGGGCACGCTGGTCGGCACCTGCACCCACTTGATCTTCAAGGGTGTTCATTATGAAATGGAAGTCACCACCCCGGACGGCTTCGAGTGGCTGGTACACAGCACCGATATGTGCCCGGTCGGCAAACAGGTCGGCATCAAGGTGGACCCGTTTGACATCCAGATCATGAACAAACCTGCATCAGAGGATGAGGAGGCCGTAGGAGTCAATGAATAAGAAATGGTTAGCCGGACCGTATCTGGTCTGGATGGTTGGTTTCATCGTCATTCCGCTGATTCTTATCGTGTATTACGGATTGACCGATAAATCTGGAGCATTCACCCTTGCCAATGTGCTTTCCATCTCCACCCCGGAGCATGTGAAGGCCCTGTGGCTCTCCCTGGGACTTTCCCTGGTGAGCACGGTGATCTGCCTCGTACTTGCTTACCCGCTTGCCATGATCCTGCGTAACCGTGGCATCGGCCAGGGAAGCTTTATCGTCTTCATCTTCATTCTTCCGATGTGGATGAACTTTCTGCTGCGCACCCTGGCATGGCAGACTCTTCTGGAAAAGAGCGGTGTGATCAACGGCATCTTAAGTGCCCTGCACCTGCCAAACCAGAACCTGATCAATACCCCGGGCGCGATCGTGCTTGGTATGGTTTATAACTTCCTGCCGTTTATGGTCCTTCCGATCTACAACGTGCTTTGCAAGATCGATGATAACACTATCAACGCGGCAAGAGACCTTGGCGCAAGCTTTACCCAGACACTTCTGTGGGTATGGCTTCCGCTTAGCGTACCGGGCATCATCAGCGGCATTACCATGGTGTTCGTACCGTCCCTGACCACTTTCGTAATTTCCAACTTACTGGGCGGCAGCAAGATCCTCCTGATCGGTAATGTCATCGAGCAGGAATTCACCAAGGGCAGCAACTGGAACTTAGGCTCCGGTCTCTCCCTGGTCCTTATGGTCTTCATTCTGATCAGCATGGCGCTGATCGCAAAATACGATAAAAACGGCGAAGGGAGTACATTCTAATGAGTAAGATCCGACAGAATTTCCGGCGTATCCTGCAGGACTTCTACCTGGTGATCATCATGGTGTTTTTGTACGCGCCGATTGCCACCATGGTGGTATTATCCTTTAACAGTTCCAAATCCCGTACCCAGTGGGGCGGGTTCACCCTGCAGTGGTACACCCAGATGTTTGCAAGCCGCAACATCATGGCTGCCCTGCAGAATACTTTGCTGATCGCATTCTTGTCCGCGCTGATCGCCACCATCATCGGCACCGCGGCATCCATCGCGATCAACAGCATGAAACAGATTCCCCAGACCATCGTCATGGGGATCACCAACATTCCGATGCTGAATGCCGATATCGTAACCGGTATCTCCCTGATGCTGGCTTTCCTTGCTTTCGGTATTTCCCTTGGCTTTAAGACCGTGCTGATCGCGCACATCACCTTTAATATCCCGTACGTGATCCTAAGCGTCATGCCAAAGCTCAAGCAGACCAACCGCTACACCTATGAAGCGGCCCTGGACCTCGGCGCAAGCCCGATCCGCGCTTTCTTCAAAGTCGTGTTCCCGGATATCTTACCGGGTGTGCTGTCCGGCTTTTTGCTGGCCTTCACCATGTCTCTGGATGATTTTATCATCACCCACTTTACCAGAGGCGCAGGCATCAACACCCTGTCCACCCTGATCTACAGCGAAGTTCGCCGCGGCATCAAGCCGTCTATGTACGCGCTCTCCACCGTGATCTTTGCGGTGGTACTGGCACTGCTGCTCATCAGCAATTTTGCACCGAAGAAAAAGCAGGAAGCCTGACACGTTTTGATTTACCAAACAAAACAGGCAGGATGTCTGACCTTTTTTGATTCACCAAACACCATTTGCTGCTCTGCGAAATGTCAAATAGACAGCACACAACCACACCACTAAGAGGAGATGACTATGAAAAAAAGAGTATTTGCAATTTCCATGGCAGGTCTGACTGCCGCTTCCACTCTTCTTTCCGGCTGCGGTGCATCCGGATCTGCAGGAGGTTCCACTTCTGCTGCCAATTCCGGCAGTTCTGACGCAGGCGAGCTTTATGTTTACAACTGGGGCGAGTACATTGACGAGGATGTCATTTCCCAGTTCGAGGATGAGACCGGCATCAAGGTTATTTACGATATGTTCGAGACCAACGAGGAGATGTACCCGGTCATCGAGGCCGGCGGCGTCAACTACGATGTTGTCTGCCCGTCCGATTACATGATCCAGAAAATGCGTGAGAACGACCTGCTTGCTGAGATCAACTTCGACAATGTGCCGAACATCGACCAGATTGACCCGGCTTACATGGAAATGTCCAAGTCCTTTGACCCGGAGAACAAATACTCCGTTCCTTACTGCTGGGGAACCGTAGGCATCCTTTACAATACCAAGCTGTTAGACGAGCTCGGCGTACCGGCTCCGACCAAATGGGCAGATCTGTGGGATGAGCGCTTAAGCGGCGAGATCCTCATGCAGGACAGTGTCCGCGACGCCTTCATGGTTGCCTTAAAGAAAGATGGCTACTCCATGAACAGTGCAAATGAGGACGAGCTCCAGCAGGCGAAGCAGGATCTGGTAGACCAGAAACCGCTCGTTCAGGCTTACGTCATCGACCAGGTAAGAGACAAGATGATCGGCGGTGAGGCTGCAGTCGGTGTCATTTACTCCGGCGAGATGCTCTACATCCAGGACGAGGTTGCAAACCTGGGACTGGATTACGAACTGGAATATGTCATTCCGGAAGAGGGAACCAACCTGTGGCTGGATTCCTGGGTCATTCCGAAAAACGCGAAGAACAAAGAAAACGCAGAGAAATGGATCGATTTCTTATGCCGTCCGGAGATTGCAAAAGCAAACTTTGAGTACATCACCTACCCGACCCCGAACAAGGGCGCGTTCGAGCTGTTAGACGAAGACCTTCAGAACAACAAGGCAGTCTTCCCGGATATCGATTCCCTGAACAATTCTGAGGTTTACGAGTATCTCGGCGATGAGACCGACAATATCTACAACGAACTGTGGAAAGAAATAAAATCCAACTAAAAATAAAAGACAGAGGAGATTGAGAAAATGAAAAAAAGATGGATCGCATCTGCTGCGGCTTTATCCGCAGCGGCACTTACTGTAACCGGCTGCGGAGCTTCCGCTTCCGGCACTGCTCCGGCTGAGGGCTCTGGCTCCGGCGATGCCGGTGAGCTCTACGTTTACAACTGGGGCGAGTACATTGACGAGAGTGTCATTGATGAATTCGAGGAAGAAACCGGCATTAAGGTTGTCTACGATTTATTCGAGACCAACGAGGAGATGTATCCGGTCATCGAAGCCGGCGGCATTGCTTACGATGCGGTATGCCCATCCGATTTCATGATCCAGAAGATGCGCGAGCATGACCTCTTAGCCGAGATCAACTTCGACAACGTGCCGAACATCGACCAGATCGATCCGCTTTACATGGAGCTTTCCAAATCCTTCGACCCGGAAAACAAATACGCAGTTCCGTATACCTGGGGCACCATCGGCATCCTCTACAACAAAGAGCGCCTGCAGGAACTTGGCGTAGAGCCGCCGACCAAATGGTCCGACCTGTGGGATGAGCGCTTAAGCGGTGAAATCCTCATGCAGGACAGCATCCGCAGTGCCTTCATGACCGGCTTAAAGAAAAACGGCTACTCCTTAAACAGCACCAATCCGGATGAGATCAACAAGGCAAAGCAGGACCTGATCGACCAGAAGCCGCTGGTACAGGCTTACGTTGTAGACCAGGTAAGAGATAAGATGATCGGCGGCGAGGCTGCAGTCGGCATCATCTACTCCGGTGAGATGCTTTACATCCAGGGCGAGGACGGCACCGACAATCTCCAGTACGTGATCCCGGAAGAAGGCACCGACCTCTTCATCGACTGCTGGGTCATCCCGAAAAATGCAAAGAACAAGGAAAACGCAGAGAAGTGGATCAACTTCCTGTGCAGACCGGACATCGCAAAGAAGAACTTTGAGTACATCACCTACTCCACCCCGAACAAGGGCGCATTCGAGCTGTTAGACGAAGATATGCAGAACAACAAGGCAATCTTCCCGGACATCGACTCCATCAAGAATGCAGAGGTTCTGAAGTACCTTGGCGACGATGTGGACGAGATCTACAACGAAGCATGGAAGGAAGTAAAATCTAAGTAATTCCATTTCAGACATGACCAAAATTGTGCATTCTGCGGAACAATTTTGATTTCCCAGGAACTCAGTTTCCATGAAAAAAAGGAGCTTCGCACTGATGAATAAATCTCAGTGCAAAGCTCCTTTTTTGATTGTTTACATTCCAAATCAGCTACCAAAACTATGTCATATTGGAATTTTCCGTTCAGGAAATCCCTATCCATGAACAGGGACCATAACTTCCCGGCACCAGTCATCGAAATCTTTCGGAGTGATCGCATATACCTCAGTATCATTCTCTAACGCAACCGCGCTAGCGGAGCGCGGTTTTTTTCAATCAGCTCCATCTCTCCGAAAAACTGTTCTCTTTCCAGCTTTACAAGCTGGGTTTCCTGAGCACTGCTGTAGTCTTTATAAATCCCAACGCTGCCTTTCAGAATGGCGGAAAGGCATTTTTACAACTTGATTTTGCAGACTAGATCAACCCCAGTGTCCTTGTCACATACAACCAGAAGGTCAATGAAAATGCGCTCGCACAGGTTGTCAGTGCCACGATGCTGGAGGTCAGTACTCCGGCATGTCCCATATTGCGGGCCATAACGTAACAGCTGACCGTTGTGCTAGAACCAAGCATGACAAGAATCGCAATCAGTTTCGCCTCCCGGAAGCCCAAAAGCACGGCCAGCGGAAGAAAGATGGTGCACAAGCCAAACAGCTTCATAAAACTTGCCAGAAATGCCGGTCCCATACCGTTTTTTGCCTCTTTCCAGTTAAAGGCAGCACCCATTGCCATTAACCCAAGCGGGGTTGCCATGCCTCCAAGGTTCGATACGGTTTTCGTAAAAATAGCTGGTGTAGGAAGATGAAGGACTGACCACAGCGCACCAAATACGATACCCAGAATGATCGGATTCGTCACGATCCCCTTCAGCGTTTTTTTCACCAGTGCCGGACTCATACCATCCTGTCCTGGTTTTGTAAAGGAGAGCACAACAACTGCCATAATGTTATAAAGCGGCACACTTCCGATGATCATGAGTGGCGCCATGCCCGAATTCCCATAGATATTAGTAATAAATGCAATGCCCAGAATTGCCGCGCTGCTGCGGTATGCGCCCTGAATAAACTCGCCACGCAGGGATTTGTCCTTCAATGTCAGGGAAAGCAGTGTTGCAATCAAGATACTTAAAATAGTAGCCGAGAAACAGAACGCTACAAATTTCCCATCCCAGGCACTTGCAAAATCCTGCTTTGCAAGATCTCCGAAAAGCAGCACCGGCAACGCCACCTTAAACACAAACTGGTTGAGTCCGTCGATCATATTTTCTCTTAAGATTCCTGTTCTCCGAAACACCATGCCAAGTACCATAAGCAAAAAGACCGGCATGGTCGCATTCAGACTAAACATCAGATTTTCCATATGCGTTTACCTCATTTTCCCACAAGAATTTAACACCTTCACAGCTGTATTTTATAGTGGCAGGCTTACCATCTTTCATTATCTTTATCACTGTGATTTGCTAAACTTTAATATACACTGAAAAATCGGGTTTTGTCAATCGCAGGTAAAGGGAACACAAAAACAGGCGCTGCAAAGAAGGGAGTTTTGCAGCGCCTGTTTTCTTTTTCGGCAAAATTTGGACATTACATTTGGTTGAAATGAATTCTTGATCGGGTAAAGCTTATTTAATGAAGCTTACATGCTTGCAGATCTCTTCGATCGCTTTTTCTTTTCTCTCGTTGAAAACAACTTTGTTTTCTTCAAAGAGATTGCGTCCCTCGGTATCGATGGATACGATCAGCGGGCCAAACTCTTTCACTCGGCAGTTCCACAGAGTCTCCGGCATACCTAAGTCTCTCCACTCTGCGCGGACGATCTCTTCTACCTCAGTTGCTGCCACAACAGCATTTCCAGCCGGGAATACACAGTGGATTGCTTTGTAGTTCTTGCAGGCATACTCGGTGTTCGGACCCATACCGCCCTTACCGATGATAACCTTGACACCGGTTTTCTCAACAAATTCTTTCTCGAATTTTTCCATACGCATGGAAGTGGTCGGGCCTACGGAAACCATCTCGAACTTATCATTCTCCAGCGGACGAATGATCGGGCCTGCGTGGAAGATTGCTGCGTCGCGTACATCCACCGGCAGCTCCCGGCCCCCCTCTACCAGACGGCGGTGTGCCACGTCACGGCAGGTTGTCATGCTTCCATTTAAGTATACGATATCACCAATATGAATATCCTTTAAATCCTCCTCAGAAATCGGAGTCGTCAAAATTTTCTTTCCATCTTTCAGTTCTAACATTATAAAGTCACCCCCGAATGTGTAGTAATGGTATAGTTCAGATCCTTATCAAAGATGATGTGTCCGCGTCGGTGGGACCAGCATCCTACATTGACAGCCACACCAATGGTAGATGGATGTCTTGCGGTGTTCTCGATATGTACACCCATAACGGAGTACTTGCCGCCCATACCCTGCGGTCCAAGACCAATCGCATTGATGCCATCTTCCAGAAGCTTCTCCATGGAAGCGGCACGCTCGTTCTCGTTGTGGCTTCCCAGCGGACGCATCAGCGCTTTCTTGGAAAGCAGTGCTGCAGTCTCAACAGAGGTTGCAACGCCGACACCAACCAGAAGCGGCGGGCATGCATTTAAACCATAGGAAGTCATGACATCCATAACGAAACGGGTCACGCCCTCATAACCGGCACCTGGCATCAGGACCATAGCTTTACCCGGAAGCGTACAGCCGCCGCCTGCCATGTATGTGTAGATCTCGCACTTGTCGCTGTCCGGAACGATATCCCAGAACACGGTCGGGGTACCCTTACCTACGTTCTTTCCGGTGTTGTACTCATCAAAAGTCTCTACACTGTTGTGACGAAGCGGTGCCTCGAAGGTTGCCTTTACCACTGCCTCTTTTAACAGCGCCTCCAGCTCACCGATCAGCGGGAATTTTGTTCCGCATTTTACCCAGAACTGCAGCACACCGGTGTCCTGGCAGCTCGGACGGTTTAAGGTCTTTGCCAGTACCTGGTTCTTCTTCATGGTCTCATAAATTACTTTGGACAGCGGGCTGTCCTCCTTCTCTGCCAGTTCGTCTAACTTGGCAATGATGTCGTCCGGCAGTACCTTACCGATATGGGATACAAAATTCGCCATATATGTGGTAAGCTGCTCAACCTGTTTTTCTTTGCTGCTCATCGTTTTGATCTCCTTTCTTGTGAAACATAAATTCATGTGAATATGTTGTGTTTATAATTTTATTTATTCCAATTCCGTTTACGGGAAAAACGGAAATGTAATCGGTAAAATGATCATGCTGACGATCGTTGCAATAACAATCAGCGGTAATCCGGATTTGACATAATCCATAAAGGTATATCCTCCGGCTCCCACTACCATGGTGTTTGCCGGCATGCCGATCGGGGTTGCGTAAGCGCAGGAACCGCCGATGACACAGGCCATCAGAACTGCTCTCGGGTCCGCGCCCATTCCCTGGGCAATAGAGAGACAGATCGGAACCATAAGGGCTGTGGTTGCTGTGTTGGACATGAAGTTTGTCATCACACAGCAGAGGATAAATACCACAAAGGTCAGCACATACGGGGAAGGATTTTCTCCCAGCGCTCCCATAACGGTTTCCGCGATCATGGCACCCGCTCCTGTCTGGGATAAGGCCGACGCCAAAGATAAAGTGCCGCCAAACAGGAAGATCGTTTTTAAGTCAATCGATTTCAGTGCATCTTTCTCGGAAATGACTCCGGTCAGGATCAGTGCCAGCGCTCCCACACATCCTGAGATGCAAAGCTTGATGCCGATCTGCTTCTCAAAGATCATGGCAAGCAGGGTCAGCACCAGAATCACCAGGGACAGAGTCTGCTTCCACTTCGGTACATCATCGAAATTCTTTGTGTCATCAAACACTCCGGCATCGCCGCTTACCTGTTTATTCGGAAGCAAGCGGTAACCAACCGTCGCATAAAAGAGGATTCCGCAGATTAGGATCGGCATTCCGACAATGGCATATTCAAAAAAGCCAAATCCCAGGTTCATCTCCTCCAGGGCACTCTGTGCGATCAGGTTTCCCGGCGCACCGATCAGGGATAAGTTGCCTCCCATGGCTGCCGCAAATACTAGCGGCATCAGCAGTCTGGAACGGGAATATCCGGATTTTGCGGCGATTCCGATCACAACCGGGATCAGCACTGCTGCAGTTCCGGTGTTAGAAAGGACACCGCTCATCAGTCCTACGATCACCATAATGGCAATGATCAGCATCTTCTCTGTCTTTGCAAACTTTGTTACGATCCCGCCGATCTTGTTCGCCATGCCGGTCTCGAAAAACGCACCTCCGACAATAAACATAGCAACGAACAAAATGACGTTGCTGTCGATGAATCCGGCAAATGCCGTCTTTACATCTAAAACTCCAGTCACGACCAGTCCGCAACAGACGATCATGGATGTCACTCCAAGCGGTATCTTCTCAAATACGAACATGACTACCGCAAAGAAAAGAAACAGTAATGTGATTGTTGTTGGATTCATTCTTACCTCCCATACTCTCAAAACATATTCTTTTGAAACTTACACTCCTTGTGAAACCTAAGAGTAATAAGGTTGCTGTTTGCGCAACACGTAAACAGTAACGTAATGAGGCGGCCGCGTTATTACCTGTTGTTTATGGCATCATTATATCGATTGTATTTCGGATTGTACATTTACTAAAAATGATACCCCCATAAAAAAAGGTTAAGGCTTTTTTCGGTTTTTCGGCACAATCCCCTAATTTCATGGTATAATTTTTGTCATCTAAGACCGGGTTTTGGTGTATTTTTCCCAATTACCCGGGAAATTTCGTGAAAAGGAGAATCTGGCGCTTTATGAAAATTGTCCAATTAGAATACTTCTGCGCAGTGAGCCAGTACCACAGTATTACCCAGGCAGCACAGAAGCTCTATGTCACACAGCCTGCGATTTCCAACGCCATCAAGGAGCTGGAGAAGGAATTTTCCGTCAGTCTTTTTGTCCGCTCCAAAAATCACCTGACCCTGACTACCGAGGGCGAATTGTTTTATCAAAAAGCAAGCGAACTTCTTGCGTCCATCAAACAGACTACCCAGCAGTTTTACGATCTGGGAAAACAGATTCCACCGATCCGCATCGGCATTCCTCCGCTTTTAAGCACGATCTTTTTCCCGGAAATGCTTCTGGATTTCCAGAAACAGTACCCGGATATCCCGGTAGAGCTGTTTGAATACGGTTCCATCCGCGCTGCATCCCTGGTGCAGGAGGAAACGCTGGATCTGGCCCTGGTCAATATGCACTTTTATGATATCGATAAAATGAATACCTTCCGCATCCAAACCGAACATCTGGTATTCTGCGTCTCCAAAGAACACCGTCTGGCGAAAGAAAAAGAAGTGACAATAGAAATGCTGCGGGACGAGCCCATCATCATGTATAATACAGATTCCGTGCAGAACACTACCCTGAATTCGCGCTTTGAAAATGCAGGGATCACCCCGAACGTCATTTTACATGCCAGCCAGCTCTATACGATCGAACGCTTTTTACATAGTGGAAACTGTGGCGCTGTCCTCTATTCTTCTCTGGTGAAGCATATGAATGGGGTAAAAGGAATTCCGATTGACCCGGTTATCCAGCAGGAAATCGGTATTGTGTGGAAAAAAGGAAAATATATCAATGGAAGTGTGGAAAAGTTTTTGAACTTTGTGAAAGAACGGTAGAAAAATGATATGCGCTTATCAAAAAAGGTGGTTTCGTATTCCATAGAATGAAATACGAAACCACCTTTTTCACATCATGCTATATGAATTAGCCAAAATATCTCTTTAACAGGCCCTCAAATGCTCTTCCGTGTCTTGCCTCGTCTTTTGCCATCTCATGAACGGTGTCATGGATTGCATCAAGATTTGCAGCTTTCGCGCGCTTAGCCAGGTCAAACTTGCCCTCGGTTGCACCGTGCTCTGCAGCAACTCTCATCTCCAGATTCTTCTTGGTAGAGTCGGTTACGACCTCACCTAACAGCTCCGCAAACTTTGCTGCATGCTCAGCTTCCTCGTAAGCTGCTTTTTCCCAGTAAAGACCGATCTCCGGGTAGCCTTCTCTGTGTGCAACTCTTGCCATAGCCAAGTACATACCAACCTCAGAGCACTCGCCCTCGAAGTTTGCGCGAAGATCAGCTAAGATATCCTCGCTGACACCCTGTGCAACACCTACTACATGCTCAGCAGCCCAGGTCATCTCGCCTTCCTGCTCTTTGAACTTGGAAGCCGGTGCCTTACAAACCGGGCAGAACTCCGGTGCAGCCTCTCCCTCGTAAACATATCCGCATACAGTACAAACCCATTTCTTCATAACTCAGTTCTCCTTTTCTTGATGTGTGATATTCTAATTTGTGTCTCTTTGTTAATATTAGTAATTGTTACTGATATTAATTTAGCACAGGGCTGCGTATTTGTCAACACTTTTTTATAAACAATATCTCACAGTAAACACAAATGGGCCGGAAGGTTCCGTCCCCGCCGAATGGCGGGGACGAAACCTTTCGGCCCTCGTTCGTTACTGTGTGATATTGTTAAAATACATACTGCCTAAGCCGCTCAAATGCCTCCTGTACCCGGCTCATCGGCAATGCCAGATTCATCCGGATATGGCACGGTCCATGGAACGGGCGTCCGTCCTGCCAGATGACACCTACTTCCACCCCGGCTTTCAGAAGTTCGTCGATACTTTTTCCATGCTTCTCACACCACTTTGTGCAGTCCAGAAACAACATATACGTTCCTTCCGGTTTTGATACTTCGACTCCATCAAAATGTTCCTGAATGAAATTGCAGGCGAATTCTACGTTCCCGGTCAATACCTGACGCAGTTCATCTACCCACCCATAACCTTCCGGCTTATATGCACCGATCAGGGCATGCATGGACAAGACGTTCATTTCATTATAATGAGATAACGAGGACTCTTTTAAAATCCGTTCCCGCAGCCAGTCATTGTAAATAATATGGTAGCTTCCCACAAGTCCCGCCAGGTTAAACGTCTTGGATGGCGCATACATGGCAACAGTACGGTTTCTGGCATCTTCACTCACGGACTGGGTCGGGATATGTTTATGTCCTTCCAAGATCAGGTCCGACCAGATTTCATCGGAAACCACATAAACATCATGCTTTCTGTAAAGCTCCATGGCTTTTTCAATCTCCCAGCGTTCCCACACGCGGCCACACGGGTTATGCGGAGAACAGAATACCGCTGCATGAATATGGTTCTCTACAATTTTCTTTTCCATATCATCGAAATCCATACGCCAGATGCCGTTTTCATCTTTTACCAATGGCGAATGAACAATATGATATCCATTATTCTCAATACATTTGGTGAAACCGATATAGGTAGGGGAATGCAAAAGTACATGATCGCCCCGCGAGCACATCACATTCAACGCACTGACTACTCCGCCCAGAATCCCGTTTTCATAGCCAATATGTTTTGGTTCCAGTCCGGTCACCCCGTTTCGTTTTTCCTGCCACTGGATAATGGAACGATAATATTCTTTTGTCGGGCTGAAATATCCGTAAGCCGGGTGCTGGACACGTTCCATCATTGCTGCCGGTATGGTTGGCACCGTTGGAAAATTCATATCTGCCACCCACATCGGAATACGGTCAAAACCTTCTTTTACCTGCGCTCCCGGAATCGGAATCTGATCTACTGCTATAGAATCTCTTCCTGCACGGTCCATAATGGAAGTAAAATCGTATTTCATAGTTTTCTTTTGTCCTTTCGTTCGTATCATAAATCTGATTCCATTTTACCGCGTTCTGCAATAATCTGCAATCATTGCCGGATTTTTCTGATATAAAGCTTTCTGATAGAAACACCATGTATAATTTTTTTCTTTCTGCGCAGAATGATTCCTGTAAGGAGGGAATCTCATGAACAACAAAGCTATGGATTGCACCGCGCTGACACTTACCATCATCGGCGCCGTCAACTGGGGACTGATCGGATTTTTTAACTTTAATCTGGTTGCATTTTTGTTTGGCAGCATGACCTGGATTTCCCGGATCATCTATGCCCTCGTCGGTCTTTGTGGGTTATATCTCATTAGTTTCTATATGAAAATCGGAGAGGTGGAAGCGTGAATGCGCTTCCACTTTTCTTCTGCTTATGTTATGATGAATGCAGATTCACAAGTTACATTTCCCTTGAAAAGTTACTCAGAAAGTGAGGAATCTGCGATGAAGATTACATACATAAAACACAGCGGTTATCTTCTGGAAAGCGATCAGGCACTGCTGCTTTTCGATTTCTGGAAAGGTACCCTGCCACCCTTAGCTCCAGAGAAAGACCTGTTCGTATTTGTCAGCCACCGCCACGAAGATCATTTTAATCCAAAGATTTTCAATCTGGCAGTTTCTCATCCCAAAATCCACTTCATCCTTTCCGATGACATCTGGCAGAACAAGGTTCCGGAGCATCTGCATGGTCTGACCTGGTTTGTGGATCCCGGAAAGGTCCGGGAGTTTAAAGAAGGCGGCGGTATCCGCGTTACTGCATTTAAGTCTACCGATGAAGGGGTTGCTTTTGTTGTGGAAACCGGGATTTTTTCTTCCGGCGCCGATTCGAGCACGGATTCTGGACTGAAACAAAAAATCGCTTTGACAAACCAGAAACACTTCACCATTTACCACGCCGGTGACTTAAACAACTGGCGCTGGAATGGCGAACCACTGGCCTGGAACAACAACATGAGTACCAATTACCAGCGGGAACTGGAAAAGATCAAGGCAGCCGGGTTCCACCCGGATGTCGCCATGGTTCCGCTGGATGGCCGGCAGGAAAATCTGTTTTACCTGGGGCTCGATGATTTTATGCGCACAGTCGGAGCGGATATGGTACTTCCGATGCATTTCTGGGAAGACTTCAGTGTGATTGACAGACTGAAGGGTATGGAATGCAGTGCCGATTACCGGGACCGCATTGTGAACCTTTCCAAAGAAGGAGAAAGCTTCTGGTATCCGGAGGCTCCGTCCCATGATGAAACAGGAGTTCTTTCATGATGACTTGGAATACCAGTTCCGAGGCAGGAGCCGATCCCGCACAGGAAATCCTGCTGCTCGCCATGAAAGCAGGACAGATCCAGCTGGAAAACGGAGCTGAAATTTTCCGGGTGGAAGATACGATCATGCATATCTGCCGCGCTTATGGCCTGCACTCTGTTAATACCTTTGTCCTGAGCAATGGTATTTTCCTAAGCTGCGGTGATGAGGACGAACCACAGTTTGCCAAAGTCCTGCAGATTCCGGTAAACAATACCAATCTGCGCCGGGTAGCAGAAGTCAACCAGCTTTCCCGCCGCATTGAAGATGATGGACTTGATCTGGAAACGGTCCGCCGGGAACTGAAGCGCATAGAGGAACAGCCCGGTTTTCCTGCGGCCCTGCAGATTGCAGTTGCCGGAGTCTCCGGTGCCTGCTTCAGCGTCATGTTTGGCGGAACTCCATGGGATTTTCTTTGTTCCATTGTCATCGGGAGCCTTTACCAGGCTTATACTTTGTATTTGGGAAATCCGCACTTTGGGCGGATCGTGCGCAGCATCCTCGGCAGTGCCTGGATCACCTTTTTGTGCATTCTCTGCTACCGGTTCGGTCCGGGGCAGAATTTTGATGCCATGATCATTGGCGGCATTATCCTTATGGTACCGGGAGTTGCCTTTACCAACGCCATCCGCGATATGGCCGACAGTGACTACATTGCCGGGTCCGTCCGGATGATGGATGCCATGCTGGGCTTTTTCTGCATCGCGATCGGAGTTGGTTTTGTCATTGCATTGTACGGGATTCTGGCAGGTGCACCACTGCTGCCCTGATCACTTCGAAGATTTCCGGACTGCTTCTGAACTGCCCTGATCATTTCGAAACGCTCCAGATTTTCTCATGACTTTCTAGATCGTTTTCCCGACTTAGATACTTTATGGAGGTTTCCCATGCTTCATCTACTGATACAGACCATTTCGGCTGCGATCGCCACAGTCGGTTTTTCCCTGCTGTTTGGCGTCCCGGCGCGCTATTATCCCAGCTGTGCTTTGATCGGCGGAATCAGCTGGCTGGCATATCTTGTGCTTGTTCCTTACAGTTCCGTCACCATTGCAACCTTCGCCGCTACAGTGATCGTCATTCTCATGTCACGCTGGTTTGCAGTACGGGAACGGTGTCCGGTCACAATTTTTCTGATTTCCGGCATCATCCCACTGGTTCCGGGCGCCGGAATTTACCGCGCGGCTTATTATACCGTGACCGACCAGCTTTATCTGGCGGTACAGACCGGTTTTGATGCTTTAAAAATGGCTGTTGCCATTGTCCTTGGAATTGTATTTGTCTTTGAAATCCCGCAGGCTGCATTTCAGATTGGAAATCATAAACGGCGCCGCTGACGCCGCCCTGATATGCCATGCGATAAAAATTAGTAGGAGGACTTATTATGCTGTTACTTCACAACGGACGGGTTATCGACCCGAAATCCGGACTTGACCAGGTTATGGACCTGGTGACCGACAACGGAAAAATTTTGGAACTTGGAACACACTTAACCGAAAAATACCCGGATGCAGAAACCATCGACGCTTCCGGTCTTGTCGTTGCTCCGGGCCTCATCGATGTACACGTACACTTCCGCGATCCAGGTCTCACTTATAAGGAAGATATTCATACCGGCGCAGCCGCTGCTGCGGCTGGCGGTTTTACCACGGTAGTCTGCATGGCCAACACCAAGCCGCCGGTTGATAACGTGGAAACACTGGAATATGTCCTCGCCGAAGGCAAAAAAACTCCGATCAATGTCTTAAGCGCTGCCAATATCACCATCGGCATGAAAGGTGAAGTGCTCACAGACATGGAAGCGTTAAAAGCTCATGGTGCAGCCGGATTTACCGATGACGGCATCCCGTTAAAAGATACTGCTTTGGTAAAAAAAGCAATGGAAGAATCTGTCCGCTTAAACGTGCCGTTAAGCTTTCATGAAGAAGATCCGGCCCTCATCACGAACAACGGCATCAACCGCGGCGCCGTTTCCGAGCATTTCGGCATTGGCGGCTCTCCGGCTGTTGCAGAAGATGTTCTGGTTGCACGCGACTGCATGCTGGCCCTGCACACCGGTGCCCTCATCGACATCCAGCATATCAGCTCCGGGCATTCTGTCCGCATGGTCGAACTGGCCAAACAGCTTGGTGCCCATGTCATGGCAGAGGTGACTCCGCACCATTTCAGTCTCGATGAATCCGCTGTCTTAAAGCACGGCACTTTGGCAAAGATGAACCCGCCGCTGCGCACTCTGGAAGATAAAGAAGAAATCCTGCGCGGATTAAAAGAAGGCGTGATCGACATCATCGCCACCGACCATGCACCACACAGCGCAGAAGAAAAAGCAAAACCGCTGACCGAAGCACCGAGCGGCATTATCGGCCTGGAAACCGCTCTGGCACTGGGTGTCACCAACCTGGTCCGTGAAAATGTCCTGACTCTGCCGCAGCTCATGGAAAAAATGAGCTTAAACCCGGCTATCCTTTATCATCTTGAAAAGAACAAAGGGCATTTAAGCGCCGGTGCAGATGCAGATCTGGTCGTCTTTGACCCGGAAGAAAAATGGACGGTAAAAGAGTTTAAATCCAAGGCTGCAAACTCTCCGTTCATCGGAGAAGAGCTTTACGGCAAGGTGAAATACACCATCTGCGGTGGAAAGATTGCTTATAAGGATTAGAACACTAAGAAATAGGGCCGTGTGAGTTGCCTTTCGGCAGCTCACACGGCCCTTGTCATATACTTATATTGTTATACTGCTAATCATCTTCCACCGGTGCCAGCTCGGTAGTCTCTACCTTCGGCGGCATCAGCTTGGAGAATACGATAAATGCAATGAATGCTGCAACCAGACCCGGGATAATGGACTGGCTGAATTTGATTCCGAACAGTACCCCTTTGGAAACATGCTCTAAGTAAACCACTACGATGGTTCCTGCGATCAGGGAAGCAATGGTTCCTGCAGTGGACGCTTTCTTCCAGTAATGTCCCATGACATACGGGAAGAAGGAGCCTGCTGCTCTTAAGGTAAAGCAGAACATCAGGATGGTTACGATGCTCTGGGTGTTAAACAGCGCAATGAACATGGAGCAAACACCTACCAGGCACATAACAATCTTGGTGACTTTCATAACGGACTCACTGGATGCATCCGGTTTTAATACAGCTTTGTAGATATCATTTGCGAAAATGGATCCTGCACCCAGAAGGTCAGAGTCAGAACTGGACATGGTTGCAGAAATGATGCCTGCAAACAACAGTCCGCAGATCAGAGCCGGCATAGTATTCATAGCCAGAACCGGAAGTGCATAACGTGCGCCTACGGATGCGAACTGGTCGGAGCTGAACTTGCCCATGTTGATCAGAGCCAGGGTGATGATACCCAGAACCGTCGGGATAAACGCATAAATAAAGTTTACCAGAGCTGCCAGCCATGCACCGCCCTTTGCTGCTTTCTCATCCTTTGCTGCATAGAAACGGGATACTGCTTCCTGTCCTACAGAGAAAGTAGCCACATACATAATAACAAGAGAAATCACACCAAACGGGCTGTAGCCCTGGAACAGGTTCATGGTTCCTTCCGGAACATTTGCTGCAACATTGCCCCAGCCGCCTGCATAGTTCATGGCAAACGGAACCGCGATGATCATACCAATGACAATTAAGAATACCTGTACGAAGTCGGTCAGGGTAACGCTCCACAGACCGCCCATGATCGAGTAAACGGTAACAACCACTGCCACAATAATAACAGCCACCTGATAATCAATGTTTAACATGGTGGAAAGAACAACTGCCGATGCAATGAACTGACCAGCCGTTACACCAATCAGCGGAAGCAGCATGATGATCGCAGTGATCAGACCACACTCTTTGCCGTAACGTCTGCGGAAATATTCCGGAACAGTCTTAACTGTAGCCGCACGGAACTTCGGTGCCACAAAACTTAAGATGACAAATGCAATACCCATGGTGATGATATACCAGGCTGCACTTAAACCATAACCTGACATACCATTCTGAACAACGCCCAGGGAACTTCCTCCGCCAATCTCAGTTGCTGCCAGTGTACCGGCCATTAATATCGGTCCCAAACGTCTGCCCGCTACCATAAAATCCGTGTTATTGGTAATCTTCGTGGAAGAATACCAGCCAATCCACAGCATGAACAGCAGATACACGACAACGATTGCTGTAACTATAATGTTTGTACCCATACACATACCCTCCTATCGTGTTTGACAACTTCGCGAAAAAGTTGTATAAATTGTTTATGTTTTAAGTTTAGCACAGGTTTTGTGTGTGCAAAACTGCCAAATATGAAAAAACACAACCAAATCTGTAACCTGGAGGATAATACCATGCTGAACATTGCCATATGTGATGATACACCGGAAGAACGGGAACTGGTATGCGCATTGGCCCGGCGTTATTTTGAAGAAAAAAACTGTCCGGTCCGCTTTTCCGTTTACGATTCCATGCAGTCTGTTCTGGATTCCGGCATTGCTTACGATCTTTATTTTTTAGATGTCCTGATGCCGGGAAAAAGCGGGATTCAGGGCGCCGCCGACCTCCTGAAGCTTTATTCCGATCCAGTTATCATTTTCATTACATCCTCCCTGGAATCTGCGGTGGACAGCTACCGTGTCTGCGCATCTGGTTTCCTGTTAAAACCGGTACACTGGGAGGACTTTCAAGAAACCATGGACCGGGTATCCGCACAAAAACTGACACCGCCTGCAGCATACCTTTCGGTTATCGTGAACCGGGTTCCTGTGCAGCTTTCCCTGGACCGGATCTCCTGCTTTGAGAACAGGCTCCACAAGGTCTACGCCACCCTGACCGATGGCAGCGTTATCGCCGTAAGCCAGAAGCTCTCCACAATTTTAGAGGAGCTTTCGGGGCAGCCGGTATTTCTGCGATGCCATCAAAGCTACATTGTCAGTCTGACGCATGTCCGCACTTTGGAAGACTCCTGCTTTCAGATGGAAGACGGCACTTCCATCCCGATTTCCCGTGCTTTCTATAAAGAAGCCAAAAATGCTTACTATCATTACCGCCTGCGCTAGTGCAAGCCGCATTCCCGGTTCGCACGATGTGCACAGCAATACACTTGCATCTCACAGAAACAAAGGAGATTTTTGCTTATGAATGACACAGCCTGCCATGTTTTCCAGGATCTGATCAATCTTTCCGTACGCATGATGCCGATTTTTCTCTGCCTGGAACCGAAAGACAAAAACCGGGAGACCATTGCAGCCTGCTCTGTCTACCTGTGGGCTATCATGATTTTCACCCAGTCTCTGTTTCACATTCCGGATCGGACGTTCTGGCTCTTCCAGGGATTTTTTTCGTGTCTGTTTTTCCTGGTTTTACTGGTCTTTTTTCAGGGCGCTGCAGTGGAAAAACTGTTTTTCTATCTGTCTGCCTGGATGCTCGCAGATCTGTCTTCCTTTTTAAACCGTTTTTCTGCCTGGTATTTCAAAAGCCTGATTCCTTTGTCTATGGAACAGCTTTGTACCATCATTTCGCTGGTCAATGCCACGCTCTGCGGTACCTTTGTATTCTTCTGGATGAAAAAACGGGCCAGGGAAATATTCCGAAGTCTTTCTCCAAGATTTTCCCTGCTCTTAGCTGGTTACCCGGCTTTGTTTTTGCTGATCCAGTTCACCGGTGAGCGTGCGCTCTTCCCGCATGGCATTCCATCCGGTCAAAGCCAGAGCCTGCTTCTGTTCTTCCTGATTCTCTGCGTCAGCCTGCTCTTACTCTATGTGCTCACGTTAAACAGTACCGCACAGATCGTAAAGCGCAAACAGACAGAGGAAGAACTTACCTTTGCCCGCCAGATGATCAACAAACAGCGCGAACATTATAACCAGACCCTTGAATACATCGAACAGGTGCGGATCATCCGGCATGACTTCCGGCATCATATCCATGCCCTGCTCTACATGGACAAGGAACAGCAGGTAAAATACTTGAAAAATCTCCAAAAAGAACTGGAAAATGCCGAGCAGCAGATTTTCTGCGAAAACCAGGCAGTAAACGGCCTAATCCAGGAATACGCAGGCCGGGCAGACAAAGCCGGAATTGCGTTCACCGCGCGGCTGGATCTGTCCGCCCATATTCCGATTGATGACCTGACTCTGTGTATCGTCATCGGGAATCTGCTGGAAAACGCCATGGAGGCTTCGAAAAAAATGACAGAAAATCCTTTCATCCGCATCCAGGCACGCATGGAAGGAGATCATCTGCTGATGCTGGTAGAAAACGCATATAACGGAAAAATTCAGGAGAAAAACGGAAAAATCCTTTCCAGTAAAAAAGATGGGGGGCTCGGGATGCTGAGTATCCAGCGCATCCTGAACCGCCCCGAAGACGAATTTGATGTTTACTTTAATGATGATACTTTCACGTCCATGGTCCGGATCGGCATAGACCCTTCGGTTCACCGATAGAACGCTCCCTCAGGGAAACTTTCTATACGGAAGCTATACAGAAGCAGCGGCCTGTCTGTCTTTCCGGATCATGATCTTCATCGCCTCAATCCCTACCTCAATGGCGCGCTCTTCCCAGCCGCTTGGATAATCATCGGCGTCATTGGAGTACTCTCCAAAATTGGTAGCGCTGATCATGACGCTGGAAGTACGGATGCCTAAGGATGCCCCGATCAAAAACAGGATGGAGCATTCCATGCTGGTATTCGTGGCGCCGCCTTTTAAGTAAGAATCCCACTTTTCTTTCAGTTCATGGTAAACCGGCTTCGTTTCCGGCTCTGCTTCGGTATAATAGGAATCTTTTGTGATGGTCACGCCGATGTTGTACGGATAGCCAAGCTTCTTTGCCGCTTCTTCCAGTGCTTTTAACATTTCATAATCCGGCACTGCCGGAAATTCAAACGGCAGATAATGATTGCCCGTTCCTTCCATGCGCACTGCACCGTTTGGGATCACGACATCTCCGAGTTTCACCTTCGGGGATGTGGAAGCCGCAGAACCGATCCGCATCATCGTATGGGCTCCGCAGGAATAAAGCTCCTCGATCGCGATTCCGGCAGATGGTCCGCCGATGCCGGTACTGGTTACCGTAACCGGAACTCCTTCCAGAGTCCCGGTATACGTCAGATATTCCCGATGATGGGCAATCTTCACCGGATTGTCAAAATGGTTTGCGATCAGGGTTGCCCGCTCCACACTGCCGGGCAGGAACACATATTTTCCAACCTGATCCGATGTTACCCCCAAATGCATAGTTTTTGCTTCTGCCATATTACACCCTCCACACTTTCTGCTGTTTTCAATCCGCAGTCTGTCATTTCACGAAGCCGGATTAAGCTTCTTTTTCCTCTCCCTGCTCTTTTTCAAAGCGGTAAATGGCCTCCAGAACCACCTTGATCTCCTCGTCCCAGCCGTTTGCCAGTCCTTCGTTTGCGGTTTCATAGATCACTTCCCCCGTGATCAGATTGCCGGATACCGCACTGATCATGGCAGCGCGTTTCTTCCGGCGGGTGCATACCGTGTAAAGCGCAGAGCTCTCCATCTCTACATTCAGGCATCCATAAGAAGAAAGTTTCTCGATCCATTCCTGGGTCTCTCCATAAAATGCATCGTCGGATGCGTTAATTCCATAGTAAACCCTGCCCGTTAATTCCGGCTGCATCTCCCTTGCCGTGTCAATGATGGTACGGGTCAGATCAAAATCCGGTACCGCCGGGAAACAGTCCGGCACATAAAACCGGCTGGTTCCCTCATTCTTCATGGAACCGGTGGAAATCATCAGATCGCCGATCTTAATCCCCTCCTGCAATGCTGCACTGCTTCCGATCCGGATCAGGCATTCTGCTCCGATGTTCATCAGCTCTTCCGCTGCGATCGCAGTGGAAGGGCAGCCCATGCCGGTCGAGGTAACAGAGATTTTTACGCCCTTATAATATCCGGTAAACGTCCGGTGTTCCCGGTTGTTTGCCACCAGTTCTGCATGGTCAAGATACTTTGCCACGCGGTCAGAACGCGCCGGATCGCCCGGGAGCAGGACATATTTTCCGATATCACCTGGTTTCAGATGAATATGATACTGTTTTTTCCCAAGTGTCTTACTTTCCTTATCAAGTGCCATAATCATGCCTCCTCTATATTTTTCAGTTTTTTCTCAGCAGCCATCGTTTTCTGAATAGAATAAATGGTCAAACCTGCAATCGTTGCCAGGTACGGAAGCATCTGGATGAACTCAGACGGGATTTTCAGTACCTGAAGGATATTCGACATGCCGTCAAAGAATGCGAAGATCATGGAGGAGAGCAATGCGCCTGCCGGCGTCGACTGTCCCATGGAACATGCTGCCAGGGCAATGAAACCGCGTCCTGCAGTCATATCACGCACAAACATATTTAAATAACCCATGGAGAGGTACATGCCGCCAAGTCCGGTCAGCACTCCGCAGAGTAAAATAGCCAGGAAACGGATCGCTGTCACATTCTGTCCGACACTGGAGGCTGCATTCGGGTTCTCGCCCACCGCACGCATCCGCAGTCCCATCGGGGTTTTGTAAAGGAAAAACCAGATCACGACAACCATGATCAGCGCAAAATACGTTAACGCATTATGACCGGAAAGAATGCTTCCGATCACCGGAATATCTTTGATCACGGGAATGTTGATCTGCGGGAAAGAGAAGCTCTTTAAAGAAGAGGAATTTCCCTTTTCACCGGTAGCCAGCTGCAGTACAAATACGGTTAAGCCGGAAGCCATGGTATTGACCGCCGTACCGCAAAGTACGTTATTCGCCTTTAAGATCAGGTGGAAATACGCAAACAGCGCGCTCACAGCCAGGGCAGCTGCCATACCTGCCACGATGCCCCAAAAAAGACTGCCGCCAAAGGCACTTCCCAGCACTCCGGCGAGTGCGGAAATCAGCATAATGCCTTCCAATCCCAGGTTTACCACTCCGGCTCTGGAACAGATCACGCCGCCAAGCGAAGAAAAGATGATTGGAGTCGCCACACGAATCCACATATAAATAAATTCCGGGCTGACAATATAACTTAAAACTTTCATTGCTTTGCCGCCTCCTTTTCCTCTTCTTTTGCTGCTTTCACGATCAGGCTCTGTCTCCAGCCCTTTAACAGCGCATCGGCTGCGATCAGAAACATCATAACACCCTGGATAATATCCACGACCTCACGTCCCACATCACTGCTGCGGGCCATGATATCTGCGCCTACATTCAGATAACCAATAAACGCTGCTGCAAGCGGAACCAGAAGCGGATTGCTTCTTGCAAGCAGTGCAACAACGATACCCGTCCAGCCATAACCAGGGGAAGTCGTCCATTTAAACCGGTTATACATACCAAGGATCTCAGCACCGCCGCCCATTCCGGCAATGGCTCCTGCAATAACCTGGGCCGCAACCATAAGACCGGTAACTTTTAATCCGGAATACTTTGCAAAAAGCGGATTCTCACCGGTAATACGCAGCTTTGTACCAAATGAGGTGCGGTACAGGAAAAACCACACCAGTACACACAGAATGATTCCAAGAACAATTCCCGCATGGATTCTGGTACCGGCAATCACCACCGGAAGTCCTGCAGTTTCTTCAAATTTTAAGGAAGCCAGGCTGGAGCTGCTCACTTCGCGGAAATGGTAACTGACCAGGTAAATGGCAAAAAACTGCACAACATAGTTTAACATAATCGAGGTTACCAGCTCACTGACATTCCATTTCATTTTCAACAGTGCCGGGATCATGGAAACAATCGCTCCGCAAAAACCGGCAAACAAAATTGCCACAGCCGGATGAAGCCCGCCCGGAAGCTTACAGGCAATCGCAACGATCATGGCTCCGGAGGTTCCGATAAAGAAGGAGCCTTCTGCGATCATGGAAAACTGACCGGAACCAAAAATGATGATAACCGCAAGCGCCGTGAACATCAGCGGTGCTGCTGCCTCTATGATATTTCCGATCCTTCGCAGTGAAGTAAATGGTCCGATAAAGAAACTGGTGATGGCCGTCATCGGATCATCGCTGACGATCAGAACGATCAGGGAAACCAGCGCACAGGCAATGAAAATGATCAGCGCCAGCTTGACCGCATCTACCAGCAAATTGATTTTTTTATTACTGTTCATGGCACGCCTCCCGGATTTCTTCCTCTGTCTGTTTCTGGATACCAAGCATATAGGTTCCAAGCTCTTCCTCGGTTATGCTGGCAGTGTCCTTGATATAAGCGGCGATCTTACCTTCATAAAATACCAGCAGACTGTCTGAGAGTCCCAGGACCTCATTTAGATCGGAGGTTACCAGAATGACGCCGTTTCCAGCATCCCTGGATTCCACCAGCCGTTTACGGATAAACTCGGTTGCACCGACATCGACACCACGGGTCGGCTGATCTGCGATGATCACCTGCGGATCACCGGACAGTTCTCTTGCCAGCACCACTTTCTGGATATTACCGCCGGACAGACTGTCAATCGAAACATCCTGGGATTTGCACAGTACCTGATACTGCTCTACCATTTCATCTCCGTAGTTTCGAACTGCTTTCCGGTTGATGATCCCGTGCCGGAAAAACGTTTTCCAGTTCAACTTATCCGCGATCATATTTTCTGTCAGCGACAGCTTCGGGGCAATTCCCATCGTCATGCGGTCTTCCGGAATATGGGCTACCTTCATGCCGCGGATCGCAGCAACGGAACTTCCCTTAATATTTTTCCCGGCAATTTCGATCGTACCGGATGCATAACCGCCCATTCCGGTCAGTGCTTCTACCAGTTCTGTCTGACCGTTTCCTTCCACACCGGCAATGCCAAGGATCTCCCCTTTCCTTAACGAAAAAGAAATTCTGTCCACCGCCCGTTTGCCATTTTCACCAAGGATCACCAGATCTTTGATCTTTACCAGGGTTTCTCCCGGATGGCACGGAGCTTTTTCCGTGTTCAGGATGACATCACGTCCTACCATCAGTCTGGAAATGTCCTGCTCGGTCACGGAAGCAACCTCATGCACGCCCATGGTCACACCGCGGCGGATGATGGTAATGCGGTCACAGATCTGCTTAACCTCCTGGAGCTTATGCGAAATAAAAATGATCGTGTAATCATTCTGTTTCAGATGAAGCAGTTCATCAAACAGTTCCTGCGTTTCCTGAGGTGTCAGCACGGCTGTCGGTTCATCCAGGATCAGGATCTTCGCACCACGGAAAAGTGCCTTCAGGATCTCAACACGCTGTTTCTGTCCTACCGTCAGATCTTCTACTTTTTTATCCGGATCCACATAGAGGTTAAACTTTTTGCCCATCTCCTCTACCTGTTTTCTGGCATACGCCAGGTCAACCCGGATTCCTTTTACCGGTTCCATTCCCATGATGATATTTTCTGTTACAGTCAGGGACGGTACCAGCATGAAGTGCTGATGGACCATGCCCACGCCCAGCTTGATCGCCATCTGCGGGGATGTCATATGTACTTTGTTCCCATTGATATAAATTTCTCCTGATGTGGGCTGCTCTTCGCCAAACAGGATTTTCATAAGCGTGGATTTTCCGGCTCCGTTCTCACCGGAAAGAGCATGGATCTCACCACGGTTTACTGACAATGTCACATCTTTGTTTGCCATAACGCCATTGGAATAGACTTTGACAATATGGGACATTCTTAAAGCTTCTTCCGCCATTCTCAACACCTCACCTGCAACCAGTTTCCCTGTGTTTTTATTTTTTAATAGAAAAAAGCCGGAGGGGCCGGCCCTCCGGCTGTAAATATCATTTACATCACGGTTTCATGCTGTCACGCAGTGCTGCAACTTCATCTGTGCTCATATCAAATGCAGTACCAACGGTAATTTCACCATCGATGACTTTCTGCTCGGTCTCATCGATAAATTTCTGGATATCTTCCGGAACGATTGCTTTGTAGTTTTCGTTCTTTGCAAGACCTACTGCTCCGCTGTCAAGACCAAGGGTGTAATCCTGATCCAGGCTCATCTCGCCATTCTGCCATCCTTCGATTGCGGTGTAGATCGACTCACCAACATTCTTTAAGCTGGAGGAAAGAACATTTGCTGCAAGGTCCTTATCAGACTCAGCCAGCTCGGAGTACAGATCCTGGTCACATGCGATCAGATATTTGTCTGCATTCTGTGCTGCGGTTGCTGCACCAAGGATAGACTGGGATGCCGGTGCGTATACGATCTGTGCACCCTGGTTGTAAAGCTGGGTGGTCATCTCCATACATTTGGAAACATCCTCGAAGGAACCAACATAGGAAGTCATAACCTTGATCTCCGGATCAACATACTGGATACCCTCCAGATAACCTACCAGGAAATCGTTGATGTTTGCGGTATCCATGGAACCAACAAAGCCGAGAACCTTCTGGGAGGCATCGATCTTTGCATCGCCGGACTCTAACATCTTTGCTGCGAGTACACCGGAAAGGTAAGCAGCCTGGTTTGAGTAGTAATTTAAGCCCATCATGTTGTTGTCTTTTACAACATCACGGTCAACAGAAGCATCGAAGATCAGGTAGTTTTTATCTGGGAACTGTGCAGCAATATCCTGTGCCAGCTCTTTTACAGACCAGGTACCGGAAACGATCATATCCCAATCCTGCTCGGATACATCCAGATAGTTGCCTTCGTAGCTTGTCTCGTCACGGCCCATCTCTACGGTTTTGACTTCAGCACCCAGCTTGTCTTTTAACATCTGCATGCCGCTCTCAGCAGAATCGTTAAAGCCCTTATCACCAAGGCTTCCGTTGCACAGGTATACAACCTTTAACGGTTTGTCGCTGCCTTCGGTCTTTTCCTCAGCCTTAGCTTCCGTGCTCTCAGCTGCATCTGCCTTCTCTTCCGTCTTCTCTGCTGCCGGTGCTGCTGTGGTCTCCTTGCTGGAAGAACCGCCGCATCCTGCCAGGACGCCTGCTGTCATTGCTGCTGCCAGTGCTACGCTTACTACTTTCTTTTTCATGATGATCCTCCTCATTAGAATAAATTATGTACAAACTGCCTTGGGCAGCTGTATTTCTTTATGATCGTTATTCTCATTCTTCCTGTCTGTGTAACTCTTTACCCGATTCACACACACAAATCTTATCTTCTTCGTTCCATGGAAAAACGGTACCAGTTCCCATCCATCCAGTATTTGTGGTAGGAAACCGCATGATCGCCCTCCGACAGTACATCGTCCATCACGATCAGGATCGATGTCTTCGGCTTGTCGGTTTCTTCTTCCGTCCACTCCATGGCGCTCATGGAAAGTTCCGAGCGCTCTGCTTTCCGGTAAATCTGATTCAATACAAAATCTTCAATTTCTTTCTGGTCATCTACGGAAATGCCTGTTTTTTCTACCTCCAGCACCGGGATTACCGTTACCGAAGATGCAACATGCACTTCCTTCACAAAATATTTCGTATCCACGGCAAGTGCAATGAAAGATCCCCGCTCCAGACCCAGAAGATCACTTACCAGTTTTCCTCCATTCTGAAAGGAAATTATGGATTCGGTTCTTGTAACCGGCTGCTGGCATCCGGTCAGACACGGATTTACGATCTGGGAAATGCCGGTACGGCTGCGTTCCATCTGCCCCGTCACCGTCGTCTTTTTTCCCTGCATCTTGTAGATCAGACCATCCTCCTCCAGCTTGCGCACTGCCAGGCGGATCGTACTGCGGCTTACATTCCAGTATGCTGCCAGCGCATTTTCACCCGGAATCGTATCGCCTTCCTTTAAAGCCCCGCTGCTGATCCTTTCATATATGATATCGTAAATCTGAACGTAATATGGAATATTCAGTTCTTTCAGCTTTGGCAGACTTGCACAGTCATTCATAAATCAGGCATTCTCCTTATCCTCTGCGATCAGCGTTCTCATAGCTTCAATCGCTGTGCGGATTGCTCTGTCTTCGATATCGATATCGGTCTTTCTGCCGTTTGCCGAATAATCCTTATAGCTGGTTGCACTCGCCATAACACAGCCGGTACGGATGCCAAGAGATGCGCCTACGGAAAAGAGGACTGAACACTCCATGCTGGTGGAGGTTGCACCGCCTTTTTCATAAGCCTCCCATTTATAGATCAGTTCCGGTCCCACCGGTTTGGTTTCCGGTGTAGTCTGGGTGTAAAATGATGCCTTGGTAATGGTCACTCCGATGTTGTATGGCAATTCCAGTTTCTGTGCCGCCTGCTCGATGGCTTTTACAACCTGGAAGTCCGGCACTGCCGGAAATTCTACCGGAAGATAATGGGCGCTGACGCCTTCCATCTTTACCGCTCCGTTTGGGATCACAACATCACCAAGTGATACCTTTTTCGACGTGGATGCGCAGGTTCCGACGCGGAGCATGGTGTCCGCACCGCACTGGTAGAGCTCCTCTACTGCAATTGCTGCGGACGGTCCGCCGATTCCAGTACTGGTAACCGCTACCTTCACCCCGTCCAGTTCCCCGACAAATGTACGGAACTCCCGGTTGTAGGCGATTTCCTTCGGATGATCGAAGTATGCTGCAATCTTTTCGGTGCGCTCCGGACTTCCCGGAAGGAATACATAACGGCCGACTTCCCCTGGTTCCAGTCCAATATGCATCATTTTCTTTCCCATAACGACTTCTCCTTTTTTGTGATGATTTTCTTTATGGTTCTTTTTTCTTTGATATTTCCGGTTTCACTTCTGACCGAAACGAGAACCGTCCGTCTTTATTTCCAGTTATATCTTCCCGGTGTCATATCCTGAAAAACAGCAAACAGTCTTCTGACTGCCACTTCTGAATTGACACTGATGCAGGCTGCAATTTCTTCCCGGTCCAGATTTGGGACAAAGCCCATATCTTTCTTAATCATGCCCTTGAATGGTTCATGTTCATATTCCACACTTGCCCGGATCATCTTATAAATGCCAAGGCTCGGATCTTCCGCGATCAGCATAGCCAGCGGGTCATGCACTACGCAGGCATTTGCCATACCCATAGATACCCGGTGGAACTCAAAGTAGAACTTTAATACTTCGCGGATATATTCTGCAATTGGCTTGCACTCCTCAGAAGCGTATTCGCAGAGGTTTCTGACATCCCGGTCTGTAATGAACGTTTTCATAGTTACGTCCAGACCTACCAGTGTCAGATGAAACCCTGCTCCAAACACAACATCCGCTGCCTTGGCATCTCCGTGGATGTTGGCCTCTGCATAGTTATTGATGTTGCCTGGAACATCGATGCAGCCGCCCATGGACACTACTTTTTTCACTTTTTTCGGCAGTTCCGGATCTTTCAGATATGCCTTAGCCAGGTTGGTCATCCGGCCAGTCGTGATGATGATCAGCTCTCCGTTTAACTCATTCGCCTTGCGGATGATAAAGTCCTCCGCTTTTTCGTCTAACGGTTTCTGGCTGCTCTCTGGCAAAATCACATTGCCAATGCCGTTGTCACCATGAATGAATGCCGGAGCGGATTCAAACACGCCCTCTAAGGATTCATTTGCCCCAACTGCAACCGGCACTTCATAACCACAATTGGAAAGTTTGATCAGGCGGAGACTGTTGTCCGCTGACTGCTCTGCATTGTTATTGCCAAAACAGGTGGTAATTCCCTCCACATGGAAGTTTGGAGAACGCAGTGCATAAAGGATTGCCAGGGAATCATCCACTCCGGTGTCCGCATCGATTATAATATTTTTCATTTATAAATCCGCTCCTTTTTATCTTGTATGCTTATAATAAAACATGGCTACCATGTTTGTCAACACGATAGCCATGTTTTATTGTAATTTATGACAGCTTTTACAATTACTTGCCAAAATTATCATGGAAATTGCCCAATATTATTTTTTGATGGGCTTACAAAATTTCTTTTCTTGCCGGGAAAGATGGCTGCGCTCCGGCACGCGTTACCGCAATCGCACTCGCTTTTGCTGCAAATTCCAGCGCTTTTTCCAGGGAATTGCCCTCTGCGAGGCTGCACGCCATAGCACCGGTAAAGCAATCCCCCGCACCGGTTGTATCCACCGCTTTTGCCTTCACGGCAGGAACACGTTCCAGGTTTCCACTCTCATCCAGCGTGCAGCATCCGTCAGAGCCAAGTGTAATGATCGGATGCGCAACGCCCATCTCCTTAAGCGTATGAAGCTCGCGCTCCGGCTGGCAGGTTTCTCCCTCACGGCCAAGTACCTTCATGATCTCGGTCTGGTTCGGTTTTACAATGGTAAGTCCGCAGATCAGCTCTTTCGGAAGTTCTCTCGCCGGAGCCGGATCCAGAATGACGGTCTTTCCCGCTTTCTTTGCCATTTCTGCCACATAACAAACCGTCTCAAACGGAATCTCAAGCTGCAGGATCACAATGTCACTTGCCTCGATCACATGCTTCACGGAATCCACGTAGGCACGATCCACCAATTCATTGGCTCCCGGAATCACAATAATGCTATTGTCACCTTCTGCATTTACCGCAATCAGCGCAGTTCCGGTGCTGACTCCTTTTACAGTCCGGATGTACTCCGTGTTAACACCGGCATGTTTTAAACTTTCCAGGCTCATACGCCCTGCTGCATCATCGCCAATTGCGCCGAGCATGGTGACATCCCCGCCCAGATATGCGGCTGCATAAGCCTGGTTGGCACCCTTTCCGCCCGGTTTTAAATCCAGCCCCTGGCCGGAAACCGTTTCTCCGACTCCCGGCTGCTTTTGCACATGGGTCACATAATCCATGTTAATGCTTCCGACCACTACGATTTTCTTCATGTATCTTCCTCTGCTTTCCTCGGTTCTGCTATTTTTCTGCTGCTTTCTTTGCTGCTGCAGACTTCTTCGTGCCAGCGGTCTTAGCAGTCGCTGCTTTCTTCTCCGCAGTCTTCGTTCCAGCTTTTTTCGGCTCTACAGTTTTTTTCGCTGCCGCTTTCTTCGGTGCTGCCGGCTTCTTCGGTGCTGCCGGTTCGCAGGAGAATACGATCATTGCCATAGGCGGTACATCGACCAGCATGAAGTAATCCCGTCCATCGAACGCTTCCTTCTTTGCTGCCTTGACGCGGGAATTGCCCACACCGCTTCCGCCAAACTTCTTCGCATCGCTGTTGAAGATTTCTTTGTATCTTCCGGCAAACGGAAGTCCGATCTGATATTTTTCATGGACAACCGGTGCAAAGTTGCAGACAAAGAGCAAGGTTTCCTCCGGCTTATCGGTCTTTCTGGTAAATACGACGATATTGTCTGCCGCAGAGGTACAGTTGATCCATTCAAAGCCCTCCGGTTCAAAGTCTTTCTGGTACATAGCCGGATGGCTGCGGTAGAATTCGTTCAACGCTTTCACGTAGTCCTGCATGTTCTTGTGCAGCGGATATTCCAGAATGTTCCACGGAAGTTCCTCATTCTCATTCCATTCGGAGATCTGCGCAAATTCCTGTCCCATGAACAACAGCTTCTTGCCCGGGTGTCCGTACATAAAACCGTATGCGGTTCGCAGGTTCGCTGCCTTTTCCTCATACGTCTCACCCGGCATCTTTAAGAGCATGGAAGACTTACCATGCACCACCTCATCGTGGGAGAATACCAGCACAAAGTCCTCACTGTAGGCATAGAGCATGCTGAAAGTCAGCTCGCCGTAATGCTGGTTGCGGAAATAAGGATCGCACTGCATGTAACCGGTAAAATCATTCATCCAGCCCATGTTCCACTTATAGTCAAAGCCCAGACCATTCTCTTTCACGGAACCGGTGATCTGCGGCCATGCGGTAGATTCCTCCGCGATCAGAAGACCGCCCCTGATCTCCTTTTTGAAGATACTGTTTAAATGCTTCAGAAAATCCACGGCCTCCAGATTCTCATGGCCGCCGTAGATATTGGCCACCCACTCGCCATCGTTCTTGCCGTAATCCAGATACAGCATGGACGCCACTGCATCCATACGGATACCGTCTGCGTGGTACTGCTTTGCCCAGAACAATGCATTTGCGATCAGGAAGTTTGTAACCTGCGGCCGTCCGTAATTATAGATCAGGGTACCCCAGTGCGGATGCGCACCCTGCCTCGGGTCCTGATGCTCGTAAACACAGCTTCCATCGAAGCATGCCAGACCGTGGGCGTCACGCGGAAAATGAGCCGGTACCCAGTCCAGGATCACGCCGATACCCTGTTCATGCATGTAATTCATGAAATACATAAAATCATCCGGCGTGCCATACCTGCTTGTCGGCGCATAGTAGCCGGTTACCTGATAGCCCCAGGATTCGTCTAACGGATGCTCCATCACCGGCATCAGCTCCACATGGGTATAGCCCAGCTTTTTCACATACTCTGCCAGCTTCGGCGCGATCTCCCGGTAGTTGTAAAACTCCGAACCGGTTACCGGCTCCCCGTCTTCGTCCAGTTTTAATTCATGGCGCATCCAGGAGCCCAGATGCAGTTCATAGATGGAAAGCGGCTTGTCCTTGGCCGCCTCCAGCTCCCGGTTCTTCATCCAGACCTCATCACTCCAGGTGAACTGCTCCAGGTCCCAGACGATGGAGGCATTGTCCGGACGCAGCTCTGAGTAGTTTCCGTACGGATCTGATTTCAGCATCGGTTCCCCGCGATGGTTCTTGATCTCATATTTGTAAAGTGTTCCGGCCTTCAGCCCCGGCATAAACAGTTCAAAGACCCCAGAATCCCCAAGACGTTTCATCTGATGGCGGCGGCCGTCCCACATATTAAAATCACCGACCACACTGACACGCATGGCACACGGTGCCCATACGGCAAAATAAACACCGTTTACGCCGTCAATGGTCATCGGATGCGCACCCATTTTGCGATATACATCATAATAGATTCCTGCGTCAAACTTTTTCAGTTCTGCGTCTGTAAACTGAGACGGGAATGCGTATGGATCCTGCAATTCCTCCGTTGTCCCGTTATCGTAAGTAATCTCCAGGAGATATTTGCTCATCTTCTTCCCATGCAGGAGCACCGCATAATATCCGGCCTCGTCCTGCAGTTCCATAGGATAGCTCTTATTTCCAACCTTCGCTGCCACAGCTACTGCGTGCGGCATGAACACCTGGATCAGCAGTCCCTCTTCCACCTCATGCGCTCCCAGAAGGCGTTCCGGATTTGCCGCCTCGGAATACACGATTTCCTCAATTCCAGCCCAGTCCATTAAATCATATAATACCTGATCCATTGATAGCCCTCCCAAAATATAGAGTCGGAAATTCGACAAAAATTGCGACTTTTCAAATTTTCCGATCATTAATTCTGAAATTTATTATAGCCGATTTTTCTCGCGTTTTCCACTGGTTTAATCTAAATTTATCAAGTTTTCGTTAAGAAATCGCTGCTGTATTCTTCGGTAGGATAACATCAGGTCCACCATCCTTCCGTAGCTTTTCACGCCGTCGGCCTGGGAGTTCATTTTCAGATAAGTGTCATTCATCCGGGTTGCCGCCTCCGATACCCTGCTTTCATACCGGTTCCAGAAATCCGAATTTTCATCCAGGTCCTGCCTTGCTTCCCCGCAGAGCTGTTTCGTCAGTTCTATGTAGCGCTTCCTGTCTGCCCAGGCCAGGGCATTTCCCGCATAAACCCAGCCGGTCAGGTAACCGCTATAGCGGAACGCTTCATTTTCTGATGAAATACAGGCCAGATACCCGATAAAATTCGCCTCATCCTCCCGCATAAAGCCCTTCAGATGGGATAACTCATGGCAAAGGGTATGGGGCACGTTGTAATCTGGCATGTCCCCGTTATAGTTCGCTTCCACCGTAAACGGAGAGTAAACGCCACACAGCTGCTGCACGGAAAGGATCTGGGATACCAAAACCTCCTTTGGTTTTGGATAAAATCCTCCCAGACAGGAGAATTGTTCTCCTGCCGCCTGCATGGCTGTTACCGCTTCTGACCGCCAGGCACTGCGGTTCTCCCGATAAAACTGCCGGCCGGATTTTGCAGATTCATTGACCAGCTCCACCAGATCACTGCACAGGGCCTCCAGCTCTTCCTCAGTGTAAGTGCCATCCTCCAGACCGGCATAAGAAGAAAAAGAGGAGGCATAGTAATTGATGCCGCAGTTAACGGTGTATAAAAACAGCAGCGTACCGACGATCAAAAGCCACCGCCTGCCAATGACTGTCAGAATTTTTGCAGTTTCCGGTCGGATTAGCACCGCAGACAGACGCACTACATCCAGAAACAGCAGGCACAGCAGACCATACAGCCCCATCTCCGCTACAGAAAATGGCAGCAGCCCCGTCAATCGCCCCACACCTTCCACGATCCACGGGTAAATATGGTGGGCATACCAGGTGCCAAAGCCCGGAAGTGTCCGGGCAGAAAGCTGAAATACTGCTGTCAGAAGCAGCAGGGAGATTCCTGCTGCCACAAAATATTGACTGTCATATCGCTTATTTTTTTTCATGAATCTCTCCTGAAATGTGTACCCCAAATATTGTCCAATAACAGCATGTTTTAACTATAGTTTACTATATATTTTCACTGTTTTCCATACAATACAAAAAGCAGGAGCCAGAATCTTTGTACCATCTTAATACCGGGCAAAATACCTTTGTGCCCTCTTTAACTCTTTTTTTCTATAATGGAACTAACAAAAACAACGGTATCACTGCCCGACAGAAGATTGGAGCTGTATCCATGAAACCATTTTCCATAAAACCATTAAATTCTTTTCAGATCATTGTCCTGGGATTTGCCGGAGTCATTCTGGCCGGCGCACTTCTTTTAATGCTGCCGGTTTCCTCCGCCACCCACTGCGTTACTCCGTTTTTAAGTGCATTATTCACCTCCACCACCTCTGTCTGCGTGACGGGACTAATCGTGGTGGATACCGGTACCTACTGGTCCGTTTTCGGTCAGGCTGTGATCCTGGTGCTGATCCAGATTGGCGGCATGGGAGTCGTAACTGTCGCTGCGGCAGTCACCATTGTTTCTGGACGCAAGATCGGTCTGATGCAGCGCAGTACCATGCAGGAAGCCGTGGCCGCACCAAAGATGAGCGGCATTGTGCGCCTGACCGGCTTTATCATCCGGGCTACGCTCCTGATCGAGCTGTCCGGTGCCGCTCTGCTGGCCCCTGTATTTTGCAGAGATTTTGGCCTCATCCGCGGACTCTGGATGGCCATGTTCCATTCCATTTCCGCCTTCTGCAACGCAGGGATCGACCTGATGGGAATCCGCATTCCCTTTTCTTCCCTCACACTTTATGCCGCAAACCCACTGGTCAACCTGGTCATCATGGCACTTATCATCATCGGCGGCATCGGCTTTCTGACCTGGGAAGATATTCGCAGCAATCAGCTTCATTTCAGCCGGTACCGCATGCAGAGCAAGGTCATTTTAACCACCACAGCCATCCTGATCCTGTTTCCTGCCCTCTATTTCTATTTCGGAGAATTCCGGCAGGGAAGCTTTGGAATAAGGCTTCTTTTATCCCTGTTTCAGTCGGTTACTCCGCGAACAGCCGGTTTCAATACGGCAGACTTCAGCCAGCTCAGCGCATCCGGCCAGATGCTGACCATCATTCTGATGCTCATCGGCGGAAGCCCCGGTTCTACAGCAGGAGGCATGAAAACCACTACCCTCGCAGTTCTTACCGCCACTGCCGTATCGGTCTTTCGGCGGAACGAAACCCCGGAGCTGTTTAAGCGCCGGATTGCCACGGAAACTGTAGCAAATGCTGCCTCCATCCTGATGATGTATCTCAGTCTCTGTCTGACCGGCGCATTTCTCATCAGCCGCATAGAGGAGCTTCCCATGATGGCATGTATGTTTGAAACGGCCTCAGCGGTAGGCACGGTCGGACTCAGCTTCGGCATTACTCCCGGGCTCGGGAGTATCTCCCGGATCATCCTGATCATCCTGATGTATCTGGGAAGAGTCGGAGGACTGACTTTAATCTACGCCGCATTGTCCGGACACCGGATCCGGCTTGGTAAATATCCATTGGAAAAAATCACTGTGGGATAACACGTAAAGGAGCAAGATCATGAAATCAATTTTACTGATTGGCCTCGGCCGTTTTGGAAAACATATTGCCATGGAGCTGCATTCCCTGGGGCACCAGGTGATGGCAGTCGATCATAATGAGGTGCGTGTCAACGAAGCACTTTCTTTCCTGACCAGCGCTCAGATTGGTGACAGCACCTCGGAGGATTTTCTTTCTTCCCTGGGCGTACGCAATTTCGATGTCTGCATTGTTGCTATCGGAACTGACTTTCAAAGTTCTCTGGAAACCACATCGCTCTTAAAAGAGCTGGGTGCCAGACTGGTTGTCTCCCGGGCTGCCAGAGATGTCCATGCCAAGTTCCTGCTGCGCAACGGCGCGGATGAAGTCGTCTACCCAGAAAAACAGCTGGCCAAGTGGACCGCCATTCGCTGCAGCTCTGACCACATCCGGGATTTTGTTGATCTTGACGGAGATCATGATCTGTTTGAAGTCGATCTTCCTGACCAGTGGATCGGCATGAGTGTCTCGCAGATCGACATCCGGAAGCAGTATGGCATCAACATCATCGGAGTGCGCCATAATGGCAAAATTGAGTATTCGGTTACGCCGCAGACCAGTTTTTGCGCAGGAGACTCCATCCTGGTCCTTGGCCGCTACCACGATCTGCAGAAATGTTTCCGGATCTGATTTCGGAGGTGATCTTATGGGAAATCTGATTCTGATTCTCTTTCTCATCCTGTTTTTTACCTTCATCTATCTGCTTATGAGCCGGATTGACCAGATTCTGGACCGGCTGCGCAAAGGGAATCTGCGCATGGAACAGCAGCGGCCGGATCCTGACCGGAAAATGCCGGAAGAAAATGATTCTTTAGATTGATTTGCAAAAGAATCCGTTTTATGATGGAAATCAGAAAAACCATGCCCGAATATGGAAGGATCCAGCATTATGATACAGGATAACAATTTTTCTGAAACATATCATTCCGAAAGGCAGACCAGGGAGCATATCCTCGTCTGTCTTTCTTCTGCACCATCAAACCTGAGGATCGTGCAGACGGGTGCCCGTATGTCTGAGGCTTTTCATGGCACCCTGACTGCGCTCTATGTCCAGACACCGGATCATTCTGCCATGTCCAAAGAAGATCAGAATCGTCTGAAAGAACACATGCGTCTGGCCGAGCAGCTTGGAGCCTCCATCGAAACCGTATACGGTGACGATGTTTCCTACCAGATCGCGGAATTTTCGCGCCTCAACAATATTACAAAAATTGTCCTTGGGCGCAGCAATATCCGGCGGCGGCATATCTGGAGCAAGCCGTCCCTGACAGAAAAGCTGACAGAAATCGCGCCGAATCTGGATATCTACATTATTCCGGATGCTGCCTCCGCTCACAGCAGCTACCACCCCAGAGGGCATCTCCGGAATGCAGTCTGGAATATTCAGGCAACAGATCTGCTGCGCACCGTTTGCATTCTGATTTCCGTGACACTGACTGGTCTCTTCTTCTACCGGGCCGGACTGTCAGAGGCAAACATCATCACGCTTTATATCCTCGGAGTCCTGCTGGCCTCCATCGCCACGACCGGATGGAGCTGCAGTCTGCTGGCTTCTGCCTGCAGCGTTATTGTTTTTAACTATTTTTTTACCACTCCTCGCTTCACCTTTCATGTGTACGGAAAGGAATATCCGGTCACCTTTATTGTGATGTTTGCCGTGGCCCTGTTAAGCAGTGCCCTGACCACCCGTCTGAAGGATCACGCCCGCCAGTCCGCCAAGCTGGCCTACCGCACCAAGGTCCTGTTTGACACCAACCAGCTTCTGCAAAAGGCAGAAACCGACAAAGCAATCCTGAATACCCTGATTTCCCAGATCCAAAAATTACTCGGGAAACACATCATCATTTACCCGGTTCAACATGGGACATTAGGAACACCCATCCTCTCCCCGGATCCTGCTTCCACAGAAAAATCTGAATTTCTGACCTGCCCCCGGGAACGGGAGGTTGCCCTGTGGGTTCTGGCTCACAACAAACGGGCCGGTGCCTATACCGACACTTTTCCGGATGCTCTGTGCCATTATCTGGCCATCCGGGTACAGGATGCTGTCTATGGAGTTGCCGGCATGGAAGCCGGAGAGCATCCCATGGATTCCTTTGAATACAGCGTTCTGGTTTCCATACTGGGAGAAGGCGCCCTGGCCATGGAAAACCGCCAGAATATCCGGGAAAAAGAGCAGGCAGCTCTTCTGATGGAAAAGGAACGGTTCCGGGCCAATCTGCTGCGTACCATCTCCCATGATCTGCGCACCCCGCTGACTGCCATATCCGGCAATGCCAGTAACCTGCTCTCCAACCATTCCGCCATCGACGAAGCCACCCGGCTGCAGATCTACGCGGACATCTACGACGATTCCATGTGGCTGATCAATCTGGTAGAAAATCTGCTGGCTGTCACCCGCATTGAAGACGGCCGCATGAACCTGCGCATGGAAACCGAACTGGTCAGCGAGGTCATTTCCGAAGCGCTCCGTCATGTCAGCCGTCAAAGCGTTGAACATAGCATTACAGCAGAAAGCACGGATGATTTTCTGCTTGCCCGCATGGATGCCCGGCTCATTGTGCAGGTCATCATCAACCTTGTGGACAATGCCATCAAATACACACAAAAGGGCAGCCGGATCCAGATCCTGACCGACAGGCTGGCATCAAAGGTGCGGATCCGGGTCACGGATGATGGTCCGGGCATTCCGGATGAAGCAAAGCCTTTTGTCTTTGATATGTGTTATACCGGCGCAAACCGCATCGCGGACAGCCGCCGAAGCCTTGGTCTCGGACTCTGCTTATGCCGCTCCATTATCCGGGCCCACGGCGGAGAAATTTCCGTATCTGACAATACGCCCTCCGGCTGTGTCTTTACCTTTACATTACCCTGCGAGGAGGTAACTATCCATGAATAAACCGCTGATTCTGGTTGTGGAGGACGATGCGCCCGTCCGCAACCTGATCACTACCACCTTAAAGCTGCACGATTACCGCTTTCTGACCGCAGCAAACGGAGAAACCGCGCTGATCGAGACATCCTCCCACAATCCGGATATCATTCTGCTGGATCTTGGACTTCCGGATATTGACGGCATCGACATCATCCGGCAGATCCGCACCTGGAGCATGACCCCCATTATCGTCATCAGCGCCCGCAGCGAGGATACCGACAAAATTGAAGCTCTGGACAATGGTGCCGATGATTACCTGACCAAGCCCTTTTCCGTTGATGAGCTTCTGGCCCGCCTGCGCGTGACCCAGCGCCGCTTAAGCTTCATGCAGGAAACCATGTCCGCCCAGGATTCCGTGTTTGTCAACGGCCCTCTGAAGATTGATTTTTCTGCCGGATGCGCCTGCTTAAACGAGGAGCCGCTGCCTCTGACCCCTACCGAGTACAAGCTTCTGTGCCTGATGGCCCGCAACGTGGGAAAGGTCCTGACCCACACCTATATCACCGAGCATGTATGGGGGAGCAATTTTAAAAGCGATGTAGCCTCTCTCCGGGTCTTTATGGCAACGCTCCGCAAAAAGCTGGAATCCGCTCCGGGCGCGCCCCAGCAGATCCAGACCCATATCGGAGTCGGATACCGGATGCTGAGATTGTAATCTTCCATAATTTTATATTTCATTTTGTTTCAATTTGGGATATACTTTTGATAACACGTGACCGTGGAAACATGGAACAGTCACGATATTACAGACTAAGGAGGCTGAAATTATGGTTCGCAAAGAAAATACTGTTGCGGTTGAACATCTGGGCGGAGGCAAAGGTACCGCATATGTGCATCACATCATTTCCAAAGAAGAATTTTTAGGTCACGGAAGAATGTACGCTAAGGTGGTACTTCCTCCGGGCGCAAGCGTAGGTTGGCACCAGCACGTCCATGACACCGAGCCGTATTACATTTTAAAGGGACAGGCTGACTTCATCGACAACGACAAGTCTGTCACCAAAGTTGGCCCTGGCGACTGCTGCATCATCGAGGTCGGACAATTCCACAGCCTGGAGAACAACTCCAGCGAAGATGTGGAATTCATGGCACTTATTTATAATGAGCCGGGATTTTTGTACGAATAAAGATTCTTATACAAATTAACAGCAAAAACGGAGCATTCGCTAAGATCATTTGCGAATGCTCCGTTTTTATTGCTCTATTTTGTTTAATGTCTCAAATTCAAACGCACCAGCGCACGCTTGAGCGCTGCTTCTGCGCGCACTACATCAAGATCAGCCTGACCGGAGGAAAGACGGCGCTCCGCACGGGAACGTGCCTCTTCTGCACGGTGATAGTCGATCTCATCCGGCCACTCCACTACCTCTGCCATGATCGTTACCTGCTCCGGCAGAATGGTGATGAATCCGGACATGAGTGCTGCTTCCTTCTCGCCGCCGTTCTCATGGATCTTGAGGACGCCTGGCGCAACAACAGCAGTCAGCGGAATGTGGTCCGGGTAAATACCGATCTCACCCTCGGTGGTGGTCAGCTCTACCATGGAGACATCTCCGTCGTAGAACCCGCCGGTCGGGGTGACAACCTTTAATTTCATTCCATCAGCCATAGACATACCCCCTATTTCACGCGGGCAAGAACGTCATCGATATTACCTGCATTCAGGAAATACTGCTCCGGAATGTCGTCATGCTTGCCTTCCAGGATTTCCTTGAAGCCCTGAATGGTCTCGCTTAACGGAACGTAACGGCCTTCCAGACCGGTGAACTGTCCTGCTACGAAGAACGGCTGGGATAAGAATCTCTGGATCTTACGTGCACGGGATACGGTCAGCTTATCTTCCTCGGAAAGCTCATCCATACCTAACATGGCGATGATATCCTGCAGCTCTTTGTACTTCTGCAGAACCTCCTGCACGCCGCGGGCTACCTTGTAGTGCTCCTCACCAACGACACGCGGGTCGAGGATACGGGAGGTGGACTCCAGCGGGTCTACTGCCGGGTAAATACCCTGCTCTACGATGGCACGGCTTAATACCGTGGTTGCATCCAGATGTGCGAAGGTGTTTGCCGGAGCCGGGTCAGTTAAGTCATCGGCCGGCACGTAAACTGCCTGTACGGAAGTAATGGAACCGTTCTTGGTGGAGGTGATACGCTCCTGCAGAGCACCCATCTCGGTCTGCAGGGTCGGCTGGTAACCTACTGCGGACGGCATACGTCCAAGCAGTGCAGATACCTCGGAACCTGCCTGGGTGAAACGGAAGATGTTGTCGATGAACAACAGGACATCCTTACCACCTTTGTCACGGAAGTACTCTGCCATGGTCAGACCAGTCAGGCCGACTCTCATACGTGCTCCCGGCGGCTCGTTCATCTGACCGAATACCATGGTGGTCTTATTGATAACGCCAGACTCGGTCATCTCGTAGTAAAGGTCATTACCCTCACGGGTACGCTCACCTACACCGGTGAATACGGAATATCCGCCGTGCTCGGTAGCGATGTTACGAATCAGCTCCTGGATCAGGACGGTCTTACCTACACCAGCACCGCCGAACAGACCGATCTTACCACCCTTCTGATAAGGGCAGAGCAGGTCTACGACTTTGATACCGGTCTCAAGGATCTCAGTCTGGGTGGACTGTTCCTCAAAGGTAGGAGCTTTTCTGTGGATCGGAAGGTACTCTTCCACCTGTGGCTTTTCTTTATTGTCGATCGGCTCGCCCAGTACGTTGAAAATACGGCCCAGCGTATTCTCACCAACCGGTACGGAAATCGGTGCGCCGGTTGCAATGGCGTCCATACCACGTCTCAGACCATCGGTGGTTCCCATTGCGATACATCTTACGGTATCGTCACCAAGATCCTGTGCAACCTCGACGGTCAGGGTGCCGCCATCCTCAAGCGGTACCTTGATTGCCTCGTTGATTTCCGGAATCTTGCCCTGGGAGAACTTGATATCCATGACCGCACCGATGATCTGCGTGATCTTACCAGTATTTTGTTCTGCCATCTTGCTTCTCCTTTTATTTCTTTCTCGAATGCACTCCCTGGGAGCGCTATCGTTTTGGCAGGGCATCAGGCTCTGTCAAAACAGATTAATTGATCGCATTTGCACCTGCAATGATCTCCGTAAGCTCCTGGGTAATGGAACCCTGACGCGCACGGTTGTACTGCAGCTCTAACTTGCCCAGCATCTCTTCTGCATTGTTGGTTGCCGAATCCATGGCGGTCATACGCGCGCCATTTTCACTGGCAACTGCCTCCTGCAGCGCACCAAAGATCAGACTGCTCATATATTTCGGGATGATCATATCGAGCACTTCTTCTTCGCTCGGCTCGTAGTTCATGAGTGCTTCCGCTTTCGGAGCCTCTGCTTCGCCGCTTTCTTCCATGGTAAACGGAAGGAGCTTGATGAGCTTCGGAATATGAACTACGGTGTTCTTAAACGAAGTATATGCAAGATAGATCTCTCCGACCTCTCCGCGTCCGAATGCTGCCAGCAGTTCTTTTGTGAGATCTGCCGCATCCTGGTAAGCCGGCTCGTCGATCACCTCGGAGTAGTCCGCAGTGATCTCGTAGCCTTTCTTTGCCAGTCCGTCACGGCCCTTACGGCCAATGGCGTAGACCCGGGTCTTCTCCGGGGTCAGCGCCTCATTTCCTGCGATGAGCTTGACAATGTTGTTATTGTAGCCGCCGGCAAGGCCGCGGTTGGAAGTGATCGCAATGACCGCCTTTCCATCCGTATTGCCTGCCCGCAGGTATTTGTGGTCGATGGTTCCTGACTTTTTCAGCATGGAAGAGATCGTCTCATACATCAAGTCGAAATAAGGCTTGGAGCCTTCTGCTTTCTGTCTGGATTTCTGCAGCTTGACTGTAGAAACCAGCTTCATGGCTTTGGTAATCTGGCCGGTGCTCTGGATACTTGCTTTTCTGCGTTTAATATCTCTCATCGATGCCATGATCGTTCACCTGCCTTATCTAGCGCTGCTCTTTGCACTCTTTGATCGCTTTTACAAGCAGAGCCTCGGTCTCCTCAGACAACACCTTGGTGTCGCGGATTGCTGCCGGGATCTCCGGGTACTTGCTGTCAATATACTTAAATAAATCTTTCTCGAATGCCAGCACATCTGCAACCGGAATATCAAGAAGATGTTTTCTGGTTGCTGCGTAAATGATGATTACCTGGTACTCAACCGGCATTGGCTGGTACTGAGGCTGTTTTAAGACTTCACGGATGCGCTCGCCCTGTGCCAGCTGCTCGGTGGTTGCGGCATCCAGCTCGGAACCGAACTGCGCGAAGCTTGCCAGCTCACGGTACTGTGCCAGTTCCACACGGATCGGCGCTGCAATCTTCTTGATTGCCTTGATCTGTGCCGCGCCGCCTACACGGGATACGGACAGACCAGCGTTGATTGCCGGACGGAAACCGGAGTTGAACATCTCAGTCTCAAGGTAAATCTGACCATCGGTAATGGAAATTACGTTGGTCGGAATGTATGCGGATACATCGCCCGCCTGGGTCTCGATGATCGGCAGTGCGGTTAAGGAACCGCCACCTAAATCGTCAGAAAGACGGGATGCGCGCTCCAGCAGTCTGGAGTGCAGATAGAATACGTCGCCCGGATAAGCCTCACGTCCCGGCGGTCTCTTCAGAAGAAGGGACAGGGTACGGTAAGCGGCAGCGTGCTTGGTTAAGTCATCGTAGACAACCAGTACGTCCTCTCCGTTTTCCATCCACTCCTCACCGATCGCACATCCGGAATATGGTGCGATGTACTGTAATGGAGCTAAGTCGGATGCTGTGGAAACTACGATAGTGGTGTAGTCCATAGCGCCGAACTCCTCTAAGGTTCTTACAATGTTGGCAACGGTAGATGCCTTCTGGCCGATTGCCACGTAGATACAGTGAACGCCCTGACCTTTCTGGTTGATGATGGTATCGATCGCAATTGCGGTCTTACCGGTCTGACGGTCACCGATGATCAGCTCACGCTGTCCACGGCCGATCGGGATCATGGCATCGATTGCCTTGATACCGGTCTGTAACGGGGTGTCTACCGATTTTCTCTCGATTACGCCGTGAGCGACACGCTCAACACGGCGGAATTTGTCAGTCTCGATCGGGCCTTTGCCATCGATCGGCATACCCAGTGCGTTGACAACTCGTCCGGTCATGGCGTCGCCTACCGGGACCTCAACCACACGTCCGGTTGTCTTAACGATATCTCCCTCACTGATGTTCCTGGTATCACCTAAGAGAACGACACCTACGTTGTCCTCCTCCAGGTTCTGGACCATGCCGTATACTTCTCCCGGGAATTCCAGAAGCTCACCCTGCATGGCTTTCTCCAGTCCATGAACTCGAGCGATACCGTCCGCAACCGTGATAACGGTTCCGACGTCAGAGACTTCCAGTTTGGTAGAATACTTTGCAATCTGTTCTTTGATTACCGAACTGATTTCTTCTGGTCTCAAATTCATTGTCTGTTCCTTTCCGGCTTATTATGCCAGCTGAAGCGCGGATAACTCCTTCTTCAGCCCGTAAAGCCTTGTCTTAATACTGCTGTCCACCACGCGGTCTCCGATGCGGATGACCATGCCCCCGAGGAGGGACGCATCCACATCGTAGTGCATTTCAAACTGCACATAACCGGTGGTCTCAAGCAGTCTTTTTTCCAAAGCGGCCTTCTGCTCCACGCCCAGCTCCACTGCGCTGGTCACATAAGCAGCTCCGATCTTTTTGAATTCTTTCACCCTCTGGATGAAATATTCCAGAATCGAGATCATCTCGTTCTGTCTGTCTTTCTCAACAATGATGCTCAAGAAGCCCATCAGCTCCTCCGCAATCTTTCCGGAAAAGACCTGATGTAATAAGGTAACCTTTTCTTCTTTTACGATCTGCGGATTTCCGAGAACGGAAAAGAGTTCCGGGTTGTCCTGTAAAATGGGGAGCAGGGCACTGGTCTCTTCGTAGAGCGTGTCCATGATCTCTTTTTCCATGGCTGTCTCAAACAATGCATCACCGTACACCTTTGAAACTAGCTTTGCCATGTATGTTCACCCATTTCCTTCAAAGTCTCATCAATCAAAGCATCCTGAATCTTTACATCGATGGAGTTTCCAACCACCTTCTCTGCCATGTAAGCAGCAATGTCTACGATCTCCTGCTTCATGTCATCGAGGGCTTTCTTCTTCTCCAGCTCAACCTCGCGGTTTGCCCGCTCAATGATTCTGGCTGCTTCGGCCTTGGCTTCATCGAGCATTTCCTCCTCACGGGCTTTGGCTTTACGCCGTGCAGTCTCCAGAATGCTCTCAGCTTCTTTGTTCACGTCTCTTAATTTTGCCTCGTACTCCGCCTTCATGGACTCTGCAGAAGCTTTGTCTTCCGCAGCAGAAGCCAGTTCTCCGGCAATCTTCTGTTTTCTCTTTTCCAGCACATCGCGCACCGGATTGAAAAGCAGATAGGACAATGCAAAGAATAAAATGAAGATATTGATACCGGTCAGCACTGCGTCATGCAGAAGCTGCGGATCAAATCCGATCAATCTGTCCAAGTCTTACGCCTCCTTTCGTTCGTTACTGTTCGCTACGCTCTCCGTAACGTTTCTGTTCTTATGCGCCGAACGGCTTAACGAACATCAGGATGATAGCAACAACCAGACCGTACAGACCGGTGGTCTCTGCTACTGCCTGACCAAGAAGCATGGTGGAAGTGATATCGGATTTTGCACCCGGGTTACGACCTACTGCTGCAGCACCGTGACCAGCTGCGATACCCTGTCCTACACCAGGTCCGATACCGGCGATCATTGCCAGACCAGCGCCGATTGCGGAACAACCAAAGATAAAGTCCTGTCCTGAGATACCATTCATAGTTAAGTCCTCCTAAAATAAATTAATTGTGTCAATCCATGCCACCTCGATTCCGCTTCGCTTCATCTCGGTGCCGGGCTGCGCCCTATTCATCTGAATGTCCTCGTTCCGGCTTTGGAATGCAAGCATTCCGCGCCTGCACAAGTCCATCCATCTGAGCATGGCTTGGCTTATTCCATTTTGTCGTTGATGTATACCATGGTCAGCATACAGAATACGTATGTCTGGATCGCACCGGAGAATACATCACAGTAAACATGAAGTGCCGCCGGAATACCGATATTGGTAAAGATCGGCATCATGCCATACCATAATCCCATAATGATCACGCCTGACAGCAGGTTTGCGAACAGACGCAGGGAAATGGAAATCGGGTTCGCGATCTCACCGATTAAGTTGATCGGGAATAAGATCGGTGTTGGCTCAAACAGGCTGGTAAAATGTCTTACGCCCCTGTTCTTGATGCCCTGGTAGTTTACAATAAAGAACGTAAACATACCAAGCAGGAAAGTAACGCCATAATCTGCAGTCGGAGCACGCAGTCCCAGCAGACCGCTTAAGTTACAGAAGAGGATAAATACAAAGATCGTTCCGATGTAGTTGATGAAACGTCTTGCATTGCCTCCCAGAATTCCTGCAGTCATGCCCTGCAGTGCCTCGTACGCCATCTCCAGCACATTCTGAAACGTTCCGGGCTGGTCCGTTGCCTTTTTGAGGGTCCGGTTTGCCAGTACCGCAAGAATCAAAATCAGCGCGGTGATGATCCACATGCCTATGGTCGTTGTTGTGATCCAAAAATCCTGACCGAACAACTGGTATTTTAATACCCCGTGTATCATAAAGTCAGGCTCATTGGAAATCAGCATTCCCATTCACGGTTCCTCCTTTCTCTCATGATATCCCCGGACGGTCTTGCTCCGTGCTTTCTGCCTGGACAGAAGGCTCAGGATCTTTTCCACCGGAAATTCTGTGAATCAGTGGCTGCAAGTATGCACCTGCTTTCATGCCCATAGCGCCGATGACCGCTGCCAGAAGATCGATCTTAAGCACTTTCCAGCAGATCAGAAGTGCTGCCACAAACACAAGCTTGCGCAGCATGCTCTGCGCAACGGTATATTTGTTCGCATAGTTCTCACTTCCGCTGTCGAGTACCCGCTCGGTCGTCACCGCCATATGGATCAGCATGCAGATCGCTCCTGCTGCTCCTGCAATCAGTCCCAGGACTACCGGAATAACCGGATAGGAAACCTTGGGAAGAAGCAAAAACGAAAGAACGATCAGGACCAGATTGTAAAAAATAATCCCGGCCGACATCTCCGCAAGCAGCCGCTTTGTTGACTTACTCAGCCATCTCATTGTGATCTGCCTCCTTTGCTGTCTGACCTTGCACCTGCACCCGTAATACGGCTTGGCTGTTTCGGTTTGCTGATTCCACTGCGCTGCTGTCCGGCCTGCTGCTCACGTCTTAGACGTTCGTCCTCTTTTTGCTCCTGCAAAAGAGTATTCTTCGCCATAATCCAGCCACAGCGTCCGCCAGCCAACACCCCAAGGATCAGCATTGGTACCATGAGCTTCGTCCCAAAATGGGAATCCACCAGATAACCTGTATAAATGCACAGGAGGATTGGAGTCAGTACGCTAAGGCCAAGCTGTGTTACCATGGCAAGACTACGGAATACGCTTTTCTTATAATGCACCAACGCTCACCTCTTTCTGCATTTTTGCATGTACTACATATTATAACCAAACTTTTTGGTTTTGTCCATTATGAATAGTTGGTTCGGCAAAAAATGGTGAATCTTGCACATTGCAAACATTTCTGTCTTTTTTTTATCGAACATTTTCACAAAAACAACCGATAAAAATTGTCAAACTTGCCACTTAAAACCACATTTATACCAAAAAAACCGTCACACCCTGAAAATGTGACGGTTTTAACAGATTCTTTGCAGAAGAAATTTCTTCTTATCTTATATAGCACTTATGAGATCTTTTTGATTCTCATTTTTTCGTGATTTTTATTTCGTACGGATGAAGTTCCAAACCATTACTTTATCTCTTCATACGGAACCCGGTTGATGCCCTCTTCCACAGCAGCCTTTGCTACTGCATTCGCTACTGCCAGGGCAACTCTCTTGTCAAAGGAAGACGGAATCACATATTCTGCATTCAGTTCCTCCTCCGGAATGACGGAAGCAATCGCATGCGCTGCCGCGATCTTCATCTTCTCGGTAATGTCTTTCGCACGTACTGCAAGAACGCCCTTGAAGAGTCCCGGGAATACCAGCACATTGTTGATCTGGTTCGGATAATCAGAACGTCCGGTACCAACTACGGCTGCACCGCCTGCTTTTGCCTCATCCGGCATGATCTCCGGAACCGGGTTTGCCATGGCAAATACAATACCGTGGTTCATGGTAGCTACCATTTCTCTAGTTACCAGGTTCGGTCTGGACACACCAACAAAGATATCAGCGCCTTTTAAGGCATCAGCAAGTGTTCCATGCTCTTTATTCTTGTTGCTGATATGGGAGATTTCTTCCTGACCAGAATTTAAGTTTGCATCGCCCTCACAGATAATGCCGTGGATGTCACACATGATAATATTTCCAAAGCCCATTGCAATCAGCTGCTTACCAATTGCCACACCAGCAGCACCAGCGCCATTGATGACAACACGGAGCTCGCCCATCTTCTTGCCGGTTACTTTCACTGCATTCAGAAGTGCAGCACCTACTACGATAGCAGTACCGTGCTGGTCATCGTGGAAGACCGGAATGTCACAGCGCTCTTTCAGCTTTTTCTCAATCTCAAAACAACGCGGAGCTGCAATATCCTCCAGGTTGATGCCGCCAAAGCTCTTGGAGATCAGGGCAATGGTATTGACGATGGTGTCCACATCCTTGGAATCCACACACAGCGGAAATGCGTCTACATCTGCAAATGTTTTAAAGAGTGCGCACTTTCCTTCCATAACCGGCATACCAGCAGACGGTCCGATATCGCCAAGTCCCAGCACTGCGGTTCCGTCTGTGATGACAGCAACCAGATTGCCTTTACGGGTATAATCGTAAGCCTTGTCCTCATCCTCTGCGATCAGCAGGCACGGCTCTGCCACGCCCGGGGTGTAGGCGATGGACAGCTCCTCCGGAGTTGTAACCTTCGCACGGGAAATGACCTCAATTTTTCCCTTCCATTCTTTGTGTTTTTCAATTGCAAGCTGCTTCTTATCCACCAGTTTGTCCTCCTGTATTTGTTAAATTTTCTACATTCACATCATTTTTTTCAAAACGGCTGTTAACTTTCTGTCAGAATCTGGCATTGCCGTCCCGCATGCGCCTGACCGCGTAACGGTGCCGATAGATCTGCCATTCTGGTTTTCTGATGCGTTACAGCTGGTTTCATTCTAATACAAAGTAGAAAGGGCGTCAACCTGACAGAAAAGAATGTTTTCGTCACTGCTCATATATCGCACAAACAACAAATTTTGCACCATAGCTTCTATTTCAACATTTTGTTGCCTGGACAACGGATTTTCTTTGCTATTGCGTTTATAATAGAATCATATGTAACTGCTAGCATAAAACAGTTACGGGCAGATTTTATCCAACATTCAAGGAGGTTTATCATCATGAGCTTTATCAAAAATATCGACAAGTCCCAGGTTCTCACATTAAAAGATGAGGTTTCCTACCAGAAAGGCCAGGTCGTCAGCAAGACCCTCGCCCAGAACGATGCCTTAAGCGTTACCCTCTTCGCGTTCGACAAGGACGAGGAGATCAGCACCCACGAATCCGGCGGTGACGCGTTCGTCACCTGCTTAGACGGCGTTGGCCGCATCACCATCGACGGCAAGGCATATGAACTGCACGAAGGGGAATCCATCATTATGCCGGCAAAGCATCCGCATGCCGTGTATGGACAGGAGCAGTTTAAGATGCTGCTGGTTGTGGTATTTTAGTTGTTGAGAAAAAAAGATTCAACTGGAAACAAAACAAGACTTGCCCAAACAAGCGGTCTTATTGTATACTTGGTCTCAGCTGCGGTCATTTCAAGGACCGCGCAGTGCGGCTGCCTTGCCGGATAATATGAGAAAAAGTTTTAAGTTTATAAGATACCCAGAGAGGAGTCGCATGAAAGGTCCAAAGACCCGGAATGCGGCTTCCTTTGTTTTATTTCTGACAAACTTTTAGAAAACCTAAAAAATTTTTAGTTTTTGCTTGCCTTTTTCTCTGGCACTCTGTATACTTAGAGGCAGTTGTATTTGAGAAACATCATCATTTTGTACAATAACGTGGCAATCAAGCGCATGGCCACCTAACAAAAAGGGAGGAACACCTACTATGAGTCGTTTGGAAATCACCAGTCCCAACCAGGCTCAGCTCATGATTGAGGAGCTGTACAAAGACCTGGAACGCCGAATCGAATCCAGTCCGCCAGGTCTCTGCCCGGTTGACATGACCAGAGCCTTTGTGGAGATGTGCCACACCCACACCTGCGGCAAATGTGTCCCGTGCCGTGTCGGTCTGTGGCAGTTAAAGAACCTGCTCACCGATGTTATGAACGGGGAAGCCACCATGGAAACCTTAAAGCTCATGGAGGAACTGTCCCAGAGCATTATGAACGGTGCTGACTGTGCCATTGGCTACGAAGCTGCCCATACCGTATACCGAAGCTTAAAAGAATGCCGTGAAGACTATGAGGAGCACGTTCATCAGGGCCGCTGTACCTGCAACTACACGCAGCCGGTTCCGTGCGTTTCCCTTTGCCCGGCCCATGTGGATATTCCGGGTTACGTTTCCCTGGTACGCGAAGGCCGCTACGCCGATGCCATCCGTCTGATCCGCAAGGACAATCCATTTCCGACCACCTGCGGCTTCATCTGTGAACATCCGTGTGAGGCCCGCTGCCGCAGAAACATCATTGACGACGCCGTCAACATCCGCGGATTGAAACGCTTCGCAGCAGATTATGCTGGCAAAGTTCCTCCGCCAGCCTGTGCTGCTTCCACCGGCAAAAAGATTGCCATCATCGGCGGCGGCCCGGGCGGCTTAAGCGCAGCTTATTACCTACAGCTCATGGGACATCAGACCACCGTTTTTGAAATGCTCCCGAAACTGGGCGGCATGCTCCGCTACGGCATCCCGAACTACCGTCTGCCAAAGGAGCGTCTTGATGACGATATCAACGCCATTCTAGAGACTGGTGTGAAAGTCGAGTACGGAAAACGAATCGGTACTGACATTACGATTCAGGAACTGCGCAAGGAATACGATGCCGTGCTCATCACCATCGGCGCAAGCACAGATAAAAAGCTTGGCATTGAAGGAGAATCTGCAGAAGGTGTCATCTCCGCAGTCCGCTTCCTGCGTGATGTCGGAAAGAACTTAAATCCGGATCTGAGCGGACAGGAGGTTGCTGTCATTGGCGGCGGCAACGTTTCCATGGATGCAGTCCGAACAGCAAAACGTCTCGGCGCAAAGAAGGTTTCTATCCTCTACCGGCGCCGTGTAGCTGATATGACTGCACTTCCGGGTGAGATTGAAGGCGCTGTTGCCGAGGGCATTGAAGTAAAAACCCTGATGGCTCCGGCCCGGATCGATGTCGATGAAAACAACCATGTGCGCGGTGTCTATGTCACCCCGCAGATGATCAGCAAGATCAAAGGCGGCAGAGCCAGTGTGCGTGCGACCGGCGAGCCGGATATCTTTGTTCCGTGCCAGACCCTGATCGTGGCGATCGGACAGGATATTGAATTCCAGCACTTCGAGGAAGCCGGTCTTCCGGTCAACCGCGGCAAGATCCAGACCGAGCGCTACGGCGGTTTCGACAATATGCCTGGCGTATTTGCAGGCGGCGACTGCGCGTCCGGCCCGGCATCCGTCATCAAAGCCATTGCCGCTGCCAAGGTCGTTGCGGCAAACATCGACGAATATCTTGGTTTCCGTCACACGATCAGCTGCGATGTTGTGCTTCCGGAGCCTGATCTGCGTGACCGCATTCCATGCGGCCGTGTCAATATGACCGAGCGCGAGGCCTGCGAGCGCGTCTGCGATTTCGAAGGCGTGGAAAACTGCATGACCGAAGCAGAAGCAAGACAGGAAGCAAGCCGCTGCCTCGGCTGCGATCACTTCGGCTATGGAATCTTCAAAGGAGGTCGTGAAAACAGATGGTAAATTTAAAGATCGATCATAACGAAATCTCGGTTCCGGAGGGAACCACCATTATGGAAGCGGCTGCCCTTGCAGGAATCGACATTCCAAAGCTCTGCTATTTAAAAGATATCAACGAGATTGCGGCTTGCCGCGTATGTCTCGTGGAGGTTGTCGGAAAAGAGCAGCTGGTAACCTCCTGCAACAATAAAGTGCAGGAGGGACTGGAAATCCTGACAAACAGTCCGAGGGTCCGTGTGGCAAGAAAACAGAATGTACAGCTCATTCTCTCCCAGCACGACTTTAAGTGCGCAACCTGTGTCCGCAGCGGCAACTGTACCCTGCAGACGCTTTCAAACGACTTAAACATCATCGACCTTCCGTTTAAAGAGCGTGTAGAACATGCTCCATGGGATAAGAATTTCCCGCTCATCCGTGACACGGAAAAGTGCATCAAGTGCATGCGCTGCATCCAGGTCTGCGATAAAGTGCAGGGACTGGGTATCTGGGATGTGACCAGTACCGGTTCCAGAACCACCGTCAATGTCAAAGGCAACCGCAAGATCACCGATGCAGACTGTGCCCTCTGCGGCCAGTGCATCACCCACTGTCCGGTGGGCGCCCTGCGCGAGCGCGATGACACCGAAAAAGTATGGGATGCCATTGCAGATGAAAAGAAAACCGTTGTAGTCCAGATTGCTCCCGCTGTCCGCACTGCATGGGGCGAAGCCATGGGAATGAAACGCGAAGACGCTACCGTCGGCAAGATTTTAGATGCCTGGAAGCGCATGGGCGCGGACTACGTGTTCGATACCTCCTTCTCCGCCGACTTAACGATCATGGAAGAAGCAACCGAATTTCTGGAGCGGTTCCAGAGCGGTTCCTTAAACAACTGGCCGATGTTCACCTCCTGTTGTCCGGGCTGGCTGCGTTTTGTAAAAACCCAGTTCCCGGAGATGGTTCCGCAGCTTTCGACCGCGAAATCCCCGCAGCAGATGTTTGGTGCTGTCATGAAGACCTACTTCGCCCAGTCCATCGGCGTGGACCCGGAAAATATTGTGACCGTATCCGTTATGCCCTGCGTTGCAAAAAAGGCAGAGGCAAACATGGATTTCTACTATAAAGAATACGCAGGGAAAGACGTGGACATTGTGCTGACCACACGAGAGTTCACACGCATGCTCCGCGAAACCCACATCCGGCCGGAAGTGCTGACTGACCGAAAGCCAGACAGCCTCATGCAGGAGTGGACCGGTGCCGGCGTCATCTTCGGCGCAACCGGCGGTGTCATGGAGGCGGCACTTCGAACCGCTTACCATGCCCTGTCCGGCAAAAATCCGGACCCGGATTTCTTTGATGACATCCGTACCGTCAATGAGGATTATGCACTCACAGAAGCAAACCTCGACTTTAACGGAACCACGGTCCGCACCGCCATTGTCAGCGGCCTCGGCAACACAAGAAAACTCCTCGAGGCGATCCGGCGCGGCGATGTATCTTATGACT